>Ga0169931_10000531_pt1 | contig 62610 bp, 54 predicted proteins | sample Kivu_15m_20L_FD_129675 | JGI IMG/M metagenome (GOLD analysis project Ga0169931, IMG submission 129675) | Freshwater microbial communities from Lake Kivu, Western Province, Rwanda to study Microbial Dark Matter (Phase II) - Kivu_15m_20L... | ecosystem: Environmental > Aquatic > Freshwater > Lake... | reverse complement strand
AGTTTTGATTTTGCCACCAGGAAATACTTAGACGATGTTAGAACCAATAGCTCTGTGCCTTACGCCCTTAATATCAATTACAGCCCAAACGAGAGAACAAATTATTTTTCGCATATTTTTGGAGCATGGGGAATTAGCAATGATGCTATCGAGCCGCTAGGAGTAGATTTAGGCGCATCATATGCTTTTAGTGATGACGTGGCTGTGGTGGGCTGGATTAGCAAGGGGCTTAACTCGCAAACACCAGAATTAATGTTAGATTTTGGGGTGATTTTTAGACCCTGAAGCAATAACCCTGCCTATTTAGCAGTATTGTGGGTATATCTGGGACATGAAAAAACCTGGGTTTAGGTATATTGATGATATGAGATATTTTAATTTAGTAATTGTATTAGTTCTATCGACATTTATAATTTCGTGTAACGCACAAAAAGGAGCAAAAATGGAAAACACCGCAACTACCCAAACAAGCAAACCGGCACCGGATTTTAGCCTAAAGGATCAAGATGGTAAGGAACATAAATTATCCAACTACTCTAATCAATATGTTTTGATTTATTTTTATCCAAAAGATGATACCCCTGGATGTACTATTGAAGCCTGCGCAATAAGAGATTCTTATGATGGTTTTAAAGAGCGCAATATACAAGTATTCGGGATCAGCGCTGATAACGCTGATAGTCATAAAAAATTCATCGCTAAGTATCATTTGCCATTTACGTTATTGAGTGACGAGGAGCATGTCGCCGCTAAGCTCTATAATGCTGATGGAATGTTCTTCCGCAGAGTATCTTACTTAATTGGACCTGGCACAAAAATCATAAAAGAATATCCTAATGTCAGCCCAGACAAGCACGCAGGCGAGATATTAGCTGACTATGATGTACTAAGCAAAATATAATAAATGTCAACTCTAAGATTAGTTTTAGGTGATCAACTTGATTTAAGTCATTCATGGTTTAAAAAAGTTGACCCTAAAATTAATTATTTAATGATGGAAATCCGCTCAGAGACTGATTATGCAAGCCATCACATCCAAAAATTATTAGCCTTTTTTATGGCGATGAGAAGCTTTGCTGACCAGCTCTCTCAACAAGGTCACAAAGTCATTTATATCAAGATCGACGATCAATCTAATCAACAAGATTTTTTTAAAAACATAACAGCAATACTTAAAAAACAAGATTATAAACTCATTGAATATCAAGAGCCTGATGAATACCGCCTAGATGAATATTTTAAAGACATGAACAAAAAGCTTAAAATTCCTCTACAAGTCTGTCAGTCAGAGCATTTTATGGCTGATAGATTCGAGCTTAAAAGTTTATATGGCAATAAAAAATCTTACTTAATGGAAAACTTCTACAGGCATATGCGCAAGAAGCATAATATCCTAATGGAGGGCAGTAAACCCCTCGGAGGCAGATGGAATTACGACGCTGAGAACCGCAATAAACTTCCAGCTGATTTCAAATCCACTAAACATCTGGTTTTTAATAATAACGCCCAAGAGATTTTTAGAAGTATCCAAAAACAAAAAATAAAATATATTGGGAATTGCAATCCCGAGGAACTCAACTGGCCGATCAATCTCACTCAAGCTAAACAAGCACTTAAATATTTTTTAGAGAAACACTTACACGGATTCGGAACTTATCAAGATGCCATGAGCGTAAAAGATGATTTTGTTTATCATAGTAAATTATCCTTCGCTTTAAACACTAAGATCATCAGCCCGCGCTTCGTTATCGATTCAGCCATAGAATACTACAACAAACACACCGACAAGGTCAAACTCTCTACTCTAGAGGGTTTCATAAGGCAGATAATTGGATGGCGAGAATATATGCGCTCGTATTACTGGGTAACAATGCCTGATTTTGCAAGCACTAATTTTTTTGAGAATAAAAACAAATTACCAGATTTTTATTGGACAGGTGAGACGCAGATGAATTGCCTAAAGTATTGTATAAAAGGCTCACTGGATAATGCTTACGCTCATCACATCCAAAGACTTATGGTAACTGGTAATTTTGCATTACTAGCTGGAGTCGCTCCAGATGAAGTGGATCAGTGGTATTTAGGAATTTATATCGATGCTCTTGAATGGGTAGAAATCACTAACACCCGCGGAATGAGTCAGTGGGCAGATGGTGGCGGACTTGCGACGAAACCCTATGTCTCAAGCGCTAACTACATAAATAATATGAGCGATTATTGCAAGAACTGCTCTTATGACCACAAAAAAAAATACGGAGCCCAGGCTTGCCCGTTTAATTCTTTTTATTGGAGTTTTTTAGATGAGCACCGTGATAAGCTCGCCAAAAATCAGCGCATGTCTATGATTTATAATGTATGGAATAAGATGGATGAAAACGAAAAACAGCTCATCTTAAGTCAAGCAGAGCTATACAAGGCAAAAATCGAGGTTTTATAAATGCTTAAATTAATCAATCTAACCAAATCCTTTACTGAAGCTGATCAAAAAACTTTTATTTTTGAAAATATTAATCTGGATTTACAGACAAATGCTCCAATAATTATTTTGGGATCAAGCGGCTCTGGCAAAACAACTCTATTAAATATCATTAGTGGTATCGATCAAGCTGACTCTGGTGAAGTGGTTATTGCAGGCACTATTCTGGATAAAAACTATAATCAAATCCAAAATACTTTATTTAGAAAAGAAAATCTAGGTTTTGTGTTTCAATTCTATAACCTAATACCCACCTTGAATGTAGAGGATAATATATTATTACCGCTCGAGCTAAATCATAAAAATACCGCAGAAAACAGGGATTATGTAATTAATTTACTTGATAGTGTGGGTCTCAAGCATCGCCTGAAAAGCTTTCCAGATATGCTTTCTGGCGGAGAGCAACAAAGAATATCTCTAGTGCGGGCGCTGGGTCACAAACCTAAAGTACTAATTGCTGATGAGCCTACTGGTAATTTAGACAAAACAAATAGCCTAAAAATCAATAAACTCATGCGTGAGTTATGCCAATTAAACACTGTTCAATTAATCATGGCGACTCATAATCCTGAATTGATCGAGCAAGGAGATATAGTTCTTGAAATAAACAATAAAAATATAACGATCACGAATGCCGAATAAACAATGATATTAATAAAATCTAGTTGCAAATACTTCACTAAGCATAACTTACAAACAGTACTTGCTCTTCTTGGGATTTTATTGGGAGTAAGCATTGTAGTTGCTATAGATCTTTGTATAGTAAGTTCCCAAAAAGCCTTCGAGACCTCTCTAGAACAGAGTTTCGGTAAAACCACTCACTATTTAAGCGCTAGCGGTAATGATATTAACCAAGATATCTACACCAAAATCAAACAAATAAAACATATAGACCTAGCAACTCCAGTGATCGAAAAAAATATTCTTATCAAGACTGATGATTGGGTCAGAATCAAACTTCTAGGACTAGATCCATTTAGCTATCAGGGCTTCAAAACCAGTAACGATAAAGGTTTAGATGAGCTAAGTCAAGCTAGTCTAAAAGATTTTTTACTCTGTGATAACTGCGGATATGTATCAAGTAAAACGGCTAAAAAACTTAATATCCAAAAGAATCAAGAGATTGTTTTCCAGCACGAAAGCTCTTATAAAAAAATCCGAATTCTAGATATTATCGATGATAATAAATTAGATAATTTGATTTTAGTAGATATCAGCACCGCCCAAAAACTCTTAGATCAGCCTAATACAATTAGTAGAATCGATCTTATTATAGAAGACCCAAAACAGCTTGGCGAGCTAGTTAGCGGAGATTTAGAGCTTGTAGAAAGCCTTAAAAACAAAAAATCCACCCAAAAAATGCTCAGTTCGTTTAACCTGAACCTATATTCATTAAGCTTTTTATCGCTGATAGTGGCTGTGTTTTTGATTTATAACACCATGAGTTTCTCTATAGTCCAGAGACAAACAATATTCGGCATATTTAGAACACTTGGTTTAAGCTCTAGAGAGATATTTGAGCTTGTAATTAAAGAGACTCTAATATTAAGTATCATAGCCTCACTGATTGGGATTGCATTGGGCTACGGGCTTGCGCAAATATTGATAAAATTCATATCCCAGACTATTAATGATTTGTATTTTGTCGTGCAGATTAGTAACGTTGAGCTAGAGTTTTTGACTGTTGTAAAAGGGCTAGGAGCAGGAATTGTTTCGGCACTTATAGGAGCCTGCTTGCCGGCTTACCAAGCGAGCTTGAGCCCCGCCATCCAACACACAAAAAGATCAAGTCAAGAAAAAGATTTTGATAATTACCTAAAACACTTATGGAAAATAAGCTTAGTAAGTGTAAGTCTTGGATTTATTACTCTGGGATTTTCAGAGGATTACTTAATAATTAATTTTTTGGCCTTAGCACTTATTTTAGTCGGGATAGCGATTCTTATTCCGAACTGTATAAAGCTTATATCTAATGGCTTTGATAGGATTTTGGTAGCTCGGCTAAGCCCGATTAATAAAATAGGAATTAGATCTATATTTAGAAATCTAAGCAGAACAGCCATCACAATTACAGCCCTATCAATGGCACTATCTATCGCTCTTGCGTTAGATATTACCGTAGGAAGCTTCCGCAAGACTGTCATAGACTGGCTTAGCTCGACTCTCCAATCTGATATCTATATATCGGCTCCCAGCCTGAGCGCCAACAAAACTACAGGTAATCTAAGTGAAGAATTACAGCAAGAAATATATAAAAATCCTATCATCCAAAACTCTAGTAAAAATATAATTAGCTACCGTAACAACTGGGTCAAATCCAATCTAGGAGAGCTAATGATAGCAAGCATAGATTGTAATAAGCGTATAGAAAAATCGTTTGAGTTTAAGGAAAAATCCAGTAACTGGACTCAGGATTTTACTGAGAATGATTCAATTATTATTTCTGAACCTTTAGCTTTTAGATTCAAGCTTAAGACCGGTGATAGTATCAATCTAAAAACTCATTATGGATTTAAAGAATTTCAAGTAGCAGGTATTTTTTATGACTACGGTAATGAGCAAGGGATAATAATGATTCATAATAAAAAGTACCAAAAACTATGGAAAGATAAAAAGATATCATCTCTAGGAATTATGCTAAAACCCAATCTGGATAAGGATCTCACAATTAATTCTATCAAGCAAGAGCTTGGGCAATTAAACACTGTTCATAATTTTAATTACCGCTCTAATAGCGATCTTAAGCAAGAGACTCTTAGAATTTTTGATCGTACTTTTCAGATCACAAAAGCACTAAAAATCATCACAATATTAATAGCTTTTATATCTATTATCAGCACCTTGCTTGCGATGAATATCGAAAAGAGAAAAGAATACGCAATTTTAGAAGCTTTGGGAACCACCAGAAAAAACCTCGCTCAGATCACCCTCGTACAGAGCTTGAGCATAGGATTCCTATCAGCAATATTTGCGCTACCGCTAGGACTGCTGCAGGCACTGCTTTTGATTAATGTTATAAACTATAGATCATTTGGCTGGACTCTAAGGTTTTATCAAGACTATAGTATTGTTTTGCAGATTTTAATAATTGCTGGGCTTGCAAGCTTAATTGCTGGCTTAATTCCAGCCATCAGATACACAAAAGGATACCTTGCTCTTAGAAATGATTAAAACTTATTTTTTAATTTTATTTATTCTCTTAAACCTACCAGTGGGAGCTAATCAGGCTATCTCTGCTCTAAAAAGCTCTTACAGTAAGGGTTACAAAAGAGCTGATCGAATCAGAGAGTTCAAATTCCCCGAAGACCACGGCGCGCACCGAGATTTCCAAACAGAATGGTGGTACGCCACCGGAAACCTTCAAGACAGCTCAGGAAATGAGTTTGGGTATCAGCTAACTATATTTAGAAATAATATTGATCCGAATTTTCTTACGGGTAACTCAGGACTAAAAACGAATCAAATCTACATGGGTCATTTAGCTATTAGCGATATCAAAAACAAAGAATTTTATTCATATGAAATTTTTCAACGGTCAGCCGCTTCCCTAGCTGGTTCTACTAGTAAAGAGACCTGGATCAATAACTGGAAATTTAATTGGGAGCCTTTTAAGCTTTACGCTAAGCAAGGAGATATAGTCCTAGATCTTAATCTAAAAGCCCAAAAACAAATAGTCCTGCAAGGCAATCAAGGTCTCAGCCAAAAATCTTCTCAACCTGGAAATGCTTCTTACTACTACTCAATCCCGCGCCTAGAGAGCGCTGGAAGCATCATAATCAAAGGTAAAACCTATCGTGTAAAAGGTGAATCATGGATAGATAGAGAATGGAGCACCAGCTCGCTGGGCGCTGATGAGCTAGGCTGGGATTGGTTTTCGTTACAGATGTCTGATAACTATGAGCTGATGTACTACCAAATCCGTAATAAATCTGGCATCAGCCCTATGTCCTTAGGCGCGCTCATAGACCCGAACTCAGCTAAGATCTCTGTTCCGCTTGAAGATATAGAATTAAAGGTTATTGAGAGATGGATAAGCCCCAAAACCAAAATTTCTTACCCTGCTAAATGGCACTTAGTCATCAAAAAACACGATATCGACTTGGTTATAAGCCCGCTAATAAATAATCAAGAACATCAATTTAGATACTCATATTGGGAAGGAGCTGTAAAAATCATTGGCACTCATGCTGGCAAAAAAATTAATGGCAAGGGCTATGTGGAGCTGACTGGATATAAATGATTTATGATTTTATAGTTATCGGTGCTGGTTATGGCGGTCTTTCAGCCGCCTCACTGCTATCAGCTCAGGGACAAAAAGTGCTATGCCTTGAGGCGCACTCCAAAATTGGTGGATGTGCGTCCTACTTCCGCAAAAAAGATTTTTTGTTTGATGCCGGAGCTACTACTCTAAGTGGAGTCCAAGCTCATCAGCCCATCGGAAAGCTAATCAGAGAGCTGGATCTAGAGCTTAACTTCACCAAGATCGATCCTGGAATTATAGTCAAATACAAAAATCAACTTATTAGAAGATATGCCGATCAGTCTAAGTGGGTCAGCGAACTAAGTCAAGTAACGAACTTGCCTAAAACCAATCTAGAAAAGCTTTTTAACAAGCTTGCTCAGATCGATAAGCGTGCCTGGAGCCTACTTGCTTGCAATCCTAATTTAATGCCCAAGGATTTATGGGCATTTATTAAGCTAAGTAAAAATATAAAAGATCTCGATCTTGGAATCCTCATGCTAAAAGACTTCCAGAGCATGCTTGACACTCATCAGCTCAATAATCCCGATCTAAAAAATATACTCAATGAGATCTTGCTAATCTCCACTCAGAGCTACAGCCCGGAGGCTCCTATTATGAGTGCGGCTCTGGGACTAGAATACCCGCGAGAGGTTTATTATAGCTTCGGCGGCATTACCGAGCTTGCGCATTTACTAGCTAAGCGTTTCACGGAAGATCAGGGCACGCTCATGCTCAGACAAAAAGTAATTAACATCCACTCCTCAAAAAATATTTATCACATCCAAACTGATAAAGGTGAGAGCTTCCAAGCGCGCAGAGTGATCGCCAATATCCCGATCTGGAATATTCCGGGCATCAGCTCTAACGCTGTCCAGAAGAGCTTTTCTAAGCTGAGTAAAAATTTTGATAAAGCATGGTCAGCTTTTACATGTTATTTTTCTGTGCCCGAAAAAGCTGACCTAGAGAGCCTTTACTATCAAATCCACACCGATAATTTAGTTAATTGCGGCTCAAAAAGTATTTTTGTATCCTTCTCCCACCCTGATGATCGCAAAAAATCTCCAGCAGGATACCGCTGTGTCACAATCTCTACGCACACTCCAGCTGATCACTGGCATAATCTTGAGCCTGAAAAATATGCTGAACTTAAACAAGAAACCCAAGATCAAATCATAAAAATATTTTTAGAGAGTTTCTTGCAGTATCAAGCAAGCGATATTGAATTTGTGATTTCGGGCACACCAAAAACTTTTTTACACTACACCAAGCGCCATAAGGGTTTCGTAGGAGGCATTCCACACAGCACTTCTCGCCCGCTATTTTTACTACCGAATCATATTAGCGATATTCAGGATTTTTATCTAGTCGGAGACACAAGCTTTCCAGGTCAAGGAATCGCTTCGGTGATTTATTCGGCCCAAAGCCTAATCAATAAAATCTCTACTGACACTTAAAACACAGTCCTAGAGACTCATTGATCTCTTCAACTACCAAAAAATTTTTGCCTTGCTGAGAAGATGACTTAAGCTCCACAGTATCGACAGCGTTACATTTTTTACAAATCAGAAATTTATGATGATGTTTGCGATCGGAATCGCAGATTTGATAACTATTGATCGAATAAATCTTATGCACCAAATCCAATCCCTGTAAGAGTTCTAGCACTCTATAAATAGAGGTAACTTGATAATTTTTGTTATCACGCTCAAGTATTTCTTTTATTTCATAAGGCGAAAGTGGCTTACAAGCGCAAGCAAGAACCATCACCACATCTTCTCTAGCTGAAGTTAGCTTGTAACCATTTGATTTTAATTTTTCGTTTGCTTGGGCTGTAAAACTCATAATAATTTTATTATACTAACTTGATTTCTAATTGTAACATTGTTACAATAGTATTGTAATAATGTTACAATTAGACCTAGGTAAAACCTGGGTTTTTAGCAGAATTACACATTTTAGCCATGCACATGACCGCCCCTAGCCCTACACATAATACCACTGGCCCAACTGGCCAAATAACCCTTAAAAACTTCCTACAAGATAAGATTAATGCTCTTAAAATTACTTCAAAAGTACAATTAAAATCTCCGCAGATTCAAGCTAAGCTCGCTGAAATTTTACCTGGTTCTGGATATGAGGTTAACCAAGTTCACTGGCATAGATTAAAAGGTTCAAATACTTACTGGGCGGAGCTGTGTGATAGACATCATCATCACAAGCCTACGCAGAGTAAGTTACCAGCAACGCCTGCGAAAGATCATCATGCACTTCACTGCGTAGGACCTGAATGCCAAACTCAAGCGCCGCAGAGTTCCTGTACGGGCCCGCAGTGCGCGCCAACGCCTGAAAAAAAAACTCCTTTATTGAAACAAGTGTTAAATTTTTTTCAAGCGGCTTAAATAAATATTCCGCTATCGCGCCTGGCAATTTAATCGCTAGCTGGGATATACCCGATTGGGCAAAATCTTTTTTGAGTTTGAGCGCGCATTTAGTGCCGATGATTGCAAGCATGGTAGCGATCGAACCGATAAAAATCCCCAAGCAAATCAAGTCTATGATTGGGTTAGCTATGATGTATTTGAGTGTTTGGGGAAAAGAGAAGCTTAATAACTACCCGCGCGTAGCTGGTATAACAGTAGCTTCTAGCTTGTTTTCTGATTGGACTGGTGCGCCAAATTTTCTTCGTAGATCTTTACTAGCCCTGTTACTGACGAGCTCCGATGAGCTCAAAAAACACGAAATAAAAAATTATAATCTTACTACTCTTAGCAAGATCGCACAAAAACTTCTACCAAAAATTCTCGAAATGGAATTAAAAATCAATAGCTCTGTTCCAGTCTCCGAGATGATCGCAAGCAAAACCAAAAACAAACTCGCTCAAATTTTGATTCAGATTTTTGGAATAAGCGGGATTGTTACTGGTGTTACAGAGTTACTCAAAAAACTTGGCTTAAGTAATATTCAAGATGGCAAAACCTCTGAGACTCTGGCTGATAGCTGTCCTGTCTGCGGAGAAGCTCACGGCGTCGGTGAGTGCATCGCGAGCGATATCGCGCCAAGCGTCTCTGTGTCAGCGATTCATCACTAAACCTTCGACATGAAGTGCTTTAAAAAATTTAATGATTTTTGTGAAACCGAGCTGAGATGCTAAATCTATAATGCGCGCTGAACTAACTATAGGAAGCTCTGAATTAATAAGCGCAAGATTATCATCAGCTTCCTGAGTGGTTTTACCGCTATTAAGGATTCGCTGAAAACTTCTCCAATAGCTAAAAATCTGATCATGGTCAACTTCGTCGACACACTTATCCACCAAAATCAAGCTAGCAGTGGGTTTCATCCTGTCGAATGACTGACCCAGTTTTTTGTGTGCATGAATTCAATTATAGATTCGCGCGAGGCTTGATAGGCGCAGATACGAGACACATGCTTCAAGATAAGAATACCAAAATTTTTTAAATATTAAATTTTTTACTTAGTATTTAGAAAAAAAAGCTTGAATGTTATGATTTTTAGGTCCTAACCTAGATTATGAGTAATTTTTTACCGTTTTGGGCATAGTGATATAACGAGCATTTGAGTAGCGCTCAAGCTCAATCTGGCATAGCCATAATCCCGGGTAGCTCAGTGGTAGAGCAATCGGCTGTTAACCGATCGGTCGTAGGTTCGAATCCCACCCCGGGAGCCATATAAAAAAATACCCCCCCATTTTCATGGAGGGGGTATTTTTTTTTATTTCAGTGTGATGAGAACCTAGCTATGAATTAGTGGAATATATTACTAGTGTTAGTACTTAATAATTTTATTGATCGATTTAATATTAATAAAACCATAGAAAAAGTTTTTGAACTAAGATCAGAATGGACAATTCGAACTAATCATTTTCTTGAGATTCCTTTTTATAGTTTGGGAGCTGCTGTATATTTGGATGTTATTGATGAAGATTTATTACAATACACTAATAGTTATCAAAAACAAAATCCTATTTTAAAAAACAACTTTTCTAATTTACATAATCAAATTTTTCAAACCCTCAAGGAAATTTATAGTTATGAGTTTGTGAGTTATGAAAGGTCAGCACTGCCAGGTTTTCATATATTCCTCACTGATGATGTTTTTGAAATCCCCCTTGCTTCAAGACATTGTGATTTGCAATATTTGAAAATCGACTGGGGGGATTTAGTGCTTGATCTTTCTAGGACACTCAGTTTTACGCTCTATTTGAAACTTCCCAAGAATGGAGGTGGTATTTATTATTGGGATAGATTTTATGAAGAGCTAAAAGCTTATGATCAAGAAGAAAAGGAGCAATTACTTCACGAAAGTCAAAGACATTTAAAAATTTTCAAAGAAGGTGATTTGTTTATTCATAATGGACACCAATTTCATCAGATCGCGCCTTTTTTTGATATCCAAGAAGATGATCAGAGAATTAGTTTGCAAGGACATGCAATATTTTCACCAAGTGTAAATAAATATTTAGTTCATTGGTAAAGTTTGGCCGCACTTACCATTCCCCCCCCAAATCCACAGACCACCACATAGACTGACTTTCGCCAGGCTTAAGGTATGAAGGCTTAGGATCAAATTTACAATTAGGATTAAATTGCAATTGAGAAGCGTTGGGTGCGCTAGTACCAGGCTCGATACAAACCTGTCCCTCTTTTGCTTTGCCGTTATACACAACAGCGAAAGGCGCTAAGCGAGTGTCCCAGCGCAATGACAAAACCTTATCATCAGGCCGTATGAATTCAGCGACTAAATGATCTGGACCAGGCTTGAGAGCAGTATAAGGGTGATCAATTTCAGCTTGGCTAGTAGGTTGTATAGTATTTAAATCTTTAGATTTATCAAGATCAAGTAGCTTGCCTGTGGGAAGATTATTAGCAGATAGCTCTAGATACTTACTGGCAGAAAGTCGCCAAGATTGGGCATTAAAATACGGATGAGACTGAAGCCCAATAGGGAAAGCATCTTTAGGCTTTTTACCAAAAAGTTTAGCGAGCCAGGAGACCTGCGAAACATTCTCTACAGACATCTCCGTTAAAAATTCTGGCTTAGAATTTCTGTTGCTGAGAGTGTATTTAACTCGGTAAATCATTTCACCAAAAAGTTTTTTATACTCATCATCCGCTCTAGTATCATAGATATAACTTACCTGCAGATCTTGATTTGCATTGGTTTTTACGTGCTCAAGCTTCCATTTTTTCTTAAATAAAAAACCATGGATTCTCATATCACCGTTTCGAGGGTAATTCTTGTCCAGAGGAAAATCCGAGATCTTAATCCCTGACTTGGTTTTGTGGGGTCCATTTTTATCCAGCTTGCCGGCATCATTTACAGGAAACAGGATCTCATCCTCGATTCTGCCTGGCGGCGAAGAGATTGGGTTTAGTCCGCGAATGGGAGTAATAGATAATTTATCGATTTTAGGATTAGTAAGTAAGGGTGAATCTGTAATTTTATCTTCCGGCAAATCCCCTCCCAGCCTGAGGTCTAAGACATTAGCACCCAGATCAGTAAAACTAATTAGCTGTTTTTTTGATGGCAATTTTATAGTAAAAAGATTTATTTTTTGGATTTCGGGATGCTGAGTATCTAGTTCTTGCTTACTAAGTTCTAAGCCAGCTTGGTTGGGCGCGCCATTAATATCGATATTAATATCAAACTCTATCCCACCAGCATGTTCAAGCGGCCCTTTTTGAGAAGCTTCGTGCAAAGCTGAAACTCCAGTCATAGAACTGGATTTGGGGGCTGGAACTGTAGGAGGTCTTGTTGGGGCTGATTGAGCTATAGCCGTATTGTTCACCGTTGAACATTGCATAATGACATATTCTAGCATTTAATAACTGGAGAGTTAAAGTTTTTTTGGAAAATAAGTGATAACACCTAAATAATTATTCTAAATCCTTAATCATAAAACTTCAAACTACACCCCCACCAAACCCTCATGCCTACTGGGATAAAACACATCTATAATCTTACAGTCACTAATAGCTCTTCCAGAGTGGGTTTCATTAGATTTAATGATCTTTAAATCGCCCGCTTGCATAATTTTAGTAACTCCGTTAACTGTTAATTCAAACTCACCATCTATAAAATTACTTACTTGTTCATAAGCATGACTATGAGCCGGCAAGATAGAACCTTTTTGGACAGACCAGTACACGACAGTCATCTGCTTGCCATGCTCGGTGCGAGCAAAAAACCCAGGAACGATTTCTTGATATTGGTTTAATTCTTTATGAGGCTCAAGGATGCTCTTTCGCGCTGAAACACTCATTAAATCTTGAGAAGAATAAAATTTTAGTAAATAATGTTTTTCGACGATCTCACTAGCTAGCAGGTGCTGAAGGATTTCTATTTTGCCTAAGCCAGAATGGTTATCGATAAATTCTTTTGTTGCTCTCAAATAAGCATGAGTAATGGTTTCATGATAGCCATCTGTATCAGAGTTTTCTACTCCAGTAGCTAAATTATACTCACTTATATATCTTCTAACTAGCTCAAGAGGTGAATCGTAGTGATAACTATACCAAAAAGAAACCACAAAATGCGCCTCATGAGTCCATTTGTTTTTTGGTAGGGTTCTATTTTCGAACATATTAATAAACTCTTGCAAACCTTCTTCGGTATTGACTTTCATATGTTCTAGCATGGTTTTTGACTTAAAGATTGTCGGAGTCCATGTCTTAAATCTTCTTTCTTTTCTCTGTTCACGGCTTTCACCATCCCAGCAAGTCTCATTTTTATTGCCAAGCAATTTTTGAAATTCAAAATCTAATGTTCTAATATTCGTTACAGAAAAGAATTTACCTTGATTTTTAATAGTTGCACAGACAAAAGTTCCGCAAGTTGGGCAAGAAAGATATTCTGCTGTTTTTAGATTGAACACATACTTTATTGGAATAATATCTTCTCTAACCGAAATTTCAACTTCACCATCTGGGTCTGAGATATATTCAGCAGAGTGTTTTTTACAAAAATCACAATCACATTGGCTTGGGATAAAACTGCCAATATGTTTTTTTGTCGAAAAAACATATTCAATGTTTCCACAATGGCAAGACCCGGTCAGCATAAGGAATATTATAATAGAGTCCAATCAAAAACCCATAAATTGGTCCGAAAGAAGTCTTCCAAAAACTAGATAAAGTACTACATCACACAAAACCAAACCCTATAGTGCCACTATAGGGTTTGCAATATTATCCCCAAAAAATCAGCTAAATAGCCTAAATCAAAAGAGCTAGCCTAAAAACCTGGTTAGCTTCTCAAAATCTAAACGTATAACTTAGTCAGGTCAATGAAAAAATTCAAGTTCAAACTCTCAGCTGTACTTCGTTACAGAGAAATTCTCAAGGATTTACAAGAAGCAAAAGTCCAGCGAGCCAATAGCGCTTGCGCCGAAACTGAACAAGAATTAGTTCAGCTAGAACATCGTCAGCATAAGGTTTATGAGACTATGGTCGAAAATGCTGAGCATAAATTTTCACTAGATGATCACCGCGACTATCAAGCCTATAATCAAATGATTATCTCAGAAAGATCAAAAGAAAAAACCCGACTCGCCAAGAGAAAAAAATCTCTTGAGTACGAAAACACTAAGTTTGTCGCCGCCTCCAAAAACCTCAAAGCCATGGAAAAGCTAAAAGATAAGTCATTAGAGCTACATCAAAAGGATATGCTAGCGCTAGAAATGAAACAAATAGACGATTTAGTTAACAGTAGATACAGGGCTGAAGAATAGTAATGCTAGAAGAAATCAAAGTAAATATCATGGAGCTTTTTTTTGCTAATAATCAGCAAAGAGGACTCGGCCAAGCGCAAGGACTAAACACACAGTCCGCTTATAAAGCCCAGAACGCAAATGCAAACAACAACTCATTTATGAGTGTGATGAATGACCTGAAATCAAAAGCAGAAACTAATACAAAAGAAACTAAAAAATCTTCTGACTTTAGTATGGATTCCAAAAAAATTGAGCCAGCAAAAATCATGAAAGCCGCTAAAGAAATAAGCTCTGATATAAAAAGCGAAATTTCAAATACAGGCAAGAGCTCTGAAAACACGGCCACTAAAACCAAAGAATCCTCTGAGCCAATTGCCGAAGATAAAAAATCAGAAGACGAAGAAGTTAATTACTTAGTGCTTTCAGAAATGAAAAAACAAATCGATAATGAAATCGAAGAAATTAGCAAAGCTATTGCAGGACTAGATTTAAGTACAGCTGACGGGATTAATGAAATCCTAGAATTATCAGATAGACTTGAATCTCTAAGAGCGATTGAGGGGATAGTCCTTAGCAAGATAGAAGCAATTAACCTACCCAGCTCAGCTCAGCTTAGCCTGGATGAGGTCGAGCTTGTAAGCGAAACCAGCTCCTCTATTCAGCTTGAGAACCTATCACAAGACTCAATTGAAGTAAGCGTAGAGCAACCCAATAAAGAAAAAGTTCAAGATTACATAGCTAAAAATATAGACGATCTAGTCGACGTTAAAACCGAAGCTTTAAAATTGGACAACTCTGAAACACCTATTCTACAAAGCCTTGATGATAAAATAGAAAACTTTGAAAACAATCTAAAATCTATCAAAAATTTAAGTAAGTCTCTTGAAGGTCAAGAAAGTGAGAGCAAGAATTTAGTACTCGAAAGCACTAAAAATGCCGAAGTCAAAGAGGTCAAAATCGACCAAGCTAGCTTAGATCCCAAGCTAGCAAAAAATCTACAAGACCAAGCCAGAATGCTGATGATAAGCGAAGACATGTCTCAAGACCTTGCTATTCCTGGCACTGAGGAACCTGCTATGATTCCTAATATGCAAGATAGTTTTGGATCCGAGATGTCTGATATGGAAGCTGATTCTTTTAATCAGCAAGCCCAGAGTGATACACCCCAACTGGTCCAGGTGAATAATTCAGAAACCAAAAACACTGATATTTTTAAAGTCAATTCAAGAATTCAAATTCACAAAAATCCCGTTAGTCTTAACGAGCTTTCCAATGTACTATCAAGAGAAGTAACCAAAGTCAATCCAGGAGCCAAACAAGAAATAACTATGTCTCTTACACCAGGAGATCTTGGACAAATCGAGCTTAGTATATCTAGAAGTGCTAACAATAAACTAGAAATCAAGATGGTCTTCACTCAGGATAACGCTCTAAACACTGTCGAGCACAAACTCATAGAACTCAGATCAATACTGAAGTCTAGAGGTTTTGAAGCCCAAATCGAGCTTTCAAAATCAGAAAGCACTAGCACCGATAGTTTCAATCGTCCCGGTCAAGATTCTTTTAATGAGGCTCGCGAAGAGCAAAAAGATAGAATCCTCGACACCATGCCAGCATGGTTAAGACCTGACGATGAGACCGACTCACCAAGCTTCCAAAGCACTCTACAACAAATAATCTAAAAGGAATCACCTCATGCCCATAGAAGGAACTAATAACAAGCCACCATCAGGAATTGTTGACAATAATTTTGTAAACGAGATGGTTAAAAAAACCGCTACTGATCCTAACCTCGCGCCTGGAGGATTTGATCCTAATATGTTTTTGAAAATCCTAATGTCACAACTCCAGAACCAAAGCCCTTTTGATAATATGGATTCACAACAAATTTTAGAGCAACAAGCGATACTCACTCAAGTAGAACAGTCCACCAGATCAGTTGGATATATGCAAGAAATGCAATCTACCATGGAGACTGAGCTTGGGGCAGTAAAAAACTCTCTAGCTACCATCAATCAGACCCTGCTTAAAATCGCAGATAAAATTTAAAATCGGAGAAAAAAATACATGAATATAATTGGGCTATTAGCTGGCGACTTTGTAAGTGGCATTTCATCAGAACTAACAAATGGTTTTATTGACAAGATCATGCCTAGCCACCTTGGGCAAACTAAATTTCTTGATGCTTTTAGAGAAAGTTTTCAGGGCAGAGAGGATTTAAAACTTGCAGATCTAAACCTTGGCGCTAAAACCGAAAAACAAATCATGGATATTCGTGATTTAGCTATGAATAAAGGGCTTGAAAAAATTGAAGTAGAAATAAACGGTGATCTTTTTGAGCTAAACACAAAAGATTTAACTCTCAGACCTGTTTATTCCACAAGTATCTAAGTCTAAAGGGCCTGCGCAAACACGCTTGCTGGCTGGGATCTAATCAAGCTCAGAGCAAGACCAATAGCATCTACGGCATCATCTGGTTTTATGGGTTCTTGTAGTCCAAGATATTCATGGATCACCTTACTGACAAAATCTTTTTTTGCCATACCATTACCGGTAATAATTTTTTTCATCTCCAGAGGTGTAAACTCACTAATAATGACCCCTTGATTAGCTAATAGCTCCAAACAAACTCCGCGAGCTTGAGCAACAGGAATAATAGTCTTTAGATTTTTGAAGAAAAATAATTTTTCTATAGCCGCAAAATTAGGTTTATAAGAATCAACCAGAGCTAACAAGTCCTCTCTTATTTCTTTAAGACGCTGAGCTTCTGAAAATTCTTTTTTTGTGGAAATAAGACCGCAATCGATAATAACTGGAGCAGAATTTTTATTATCAAAATCCAAAACCGCAAAACCCAGCCTGGCTGTGCCAGGATCAATACCTATAACTCGCATTTATTATCCTTTAGGGTAATATTCTTAATAATAACATTAATTCGCAACACTTTTTTATTGCTAAATCCTCATTCATAATCACCAAGCTAGTCATTTTGACATGTCGGTTATTGAGCTGGTATATAATTTAAACAAATGTTATACAGCACCAACCTGCTTATCTCATCACTGGTTAACAGACCTCTCAAAAGAATTCTTTTTGGAATTATTTGTGGCGGGCTTTTAAGCTTAACTCTAGCTTTCTTTGGGCTTGGTTTTTGGGCGTGGTTCGGATTAATACCAGTTTTGATGTTAATAAAAAGCTCTGAATCCTACGCGAGCGCCTGCCTGGAAAGTTTTGTTTTTTTTGTGAGCTATAATATTGTCTCTTTTTTATGGCTTGCTGGCTTGCATCCGCTGACTTGGCAAGGTTTGACTAATCTTGAAAGTCTTATTGTAACAAGCTTGGCAATCATAACCCCATCATTGTTTCATGCTGGAATTTTACTAATTTTTACTTTGGTCGCTAAAACTATTTATAAATTCAAAACCGAAGAGCGGTCTCACGAACTTAATTACATGGATGCTCTGCTCTTGTCTTTTGTATGGGTAATTTTCGAGCACAAAATTATTTTTAATCTGGGCAGAGACTGGGGAGCTTTTTTTGTACCCGTTAATTTGCTTGCTTATAGTCAGTACAATAATAAGGCTCTTATTCAATCATGCAATATCTATGGTGCTCTGGGACTGGAATTCGTCATGGTTTTTTGTAACACTTACTTATCTAATTTTTTTAATATCCAATCCACAAACACTAATATCCTTAAAAGCCGGGCTTCTGAGTTTAATATTAAGAATCCTTATTTTGGAGTAAAAAAAGTAAATATTCACGCTAGAGTACTAACAGTTTTCTCATGTTTTATTTTTGGTTTATATGTTTATGGGTTTAATGAGATCATTAATTACGACAAGCTCAGAAAATCCAGCTCAAAAGATCTTCAATCCTTCGCTATTGTCCAAGCTGATTACTCTGCTGCCGCCAGCAGAAGCTCTAACCCAAGCCCCGAGAGCCTTCTAAAGCTCCAGCTCGAACTGAGCTCCAAGATTAAAACTCCTATTGATTTTATGATCTGGTCAGAAGGATCTATACCAATAGTAGAAAAATCTTTTCTTGTCCAAGGACCTTTTAGAGATTTTGCTTCTAATGTAAATTTATTTGCTTATGGTAGCTTCGATATTGATCAAGATGGTAACTACTACAATAGTATTAATTTTTTAGATTATGTTTTTGCAAAAGATTACTCTGACTATAATAATTTTAGCCGTAGCATAGTCGGTGACCCGGTTTCCAAGGAAGCTCAACCAGAGCAAATCGCACAAAATCAAGCTGCCCCAGATCAAGCCCAGCCAGAGCAGGCTAGTCAAGAAGCTCTACCTAGCGAAAACAACCCTGATTCAGAATCACAACAGCCCAGCGAGCAGCCTGAATTAGAAAGCGATATGTACCTCGCTGGCGATCAGCGTTTGGCTAACCTTGAATCAATCACCACGCTTAAGTATTTCAAAAAAAACTTAGTGCCTTTTGGTGAGTATACGCCGTTTATGGGTTTGCTACCTAAGCCATTAAAGATGCTCGCGGAATCCACTATTGGTACGGGTTTCCGGGAGTCTCCTCATAAGCCCAAGCCTACTAACACTCAAAAGCTTCAGATCGCAAACTCGATTTGTTTTGAGCTATTATTCCCTAAATTAATAAGCAATCAAGTCAATCAAGATGCTGATTTAATACTTAATATCAATGATCTCTCTTGGTTTAATAATTTTCTAAAGGGTGAGCTTATTAAAAAACAATTCTTGGCTATCGCTGTGTTTAGAGCGATCGAGAACAAAAAAGAACTTGTTCTTGCTGGCAATACTGGCTATTCGGCGCTCATAGACGCAACTGGACGCATTAGACATATAAGCAATTCCGGCAGGATATCCATTCTTCTCGGTAAATTCTTCCCCCATAAGATAAAGTCTAGCTACACACTTTATGGATGGTAAAAAACTATTAGCTTTAGTATTATGCGCTTGTAGCATGCTCAGCTCGCAAGCCCAAGATAAAGCTTCAGTCTTAACTCAAGGTCAATGCCAGACTCTAAACAGCGCTTACAGACTGGATTTTGAAGACCTCAAGGTCTTGTCCAATCATGATAAATACGGCACTGAGCTATCAGAAAAATACTCTCAAGCCATAAACGCTATCTATTGCGGACACGAAAACCTCAGCACATCAAACTTTAGAACCGATGAAAAAACCAAAAGAGAATATTTTCGAGTAACACAATGGAATATCGAAAGAGGTTTTCATGTAGAAGATATCGATATGATATTTAATACACCCGAAAAATATTTATCGAGATACACGCCCAAGACTTCCAGCCTAAAAGACCAAGTCTCAGCAGAGATGCAGGTTTTAAAGGATACAGATGTTTTTATTCTTAATGAAGTCGATATTGGTATGCAAAGGACTAATTATAAAAATATCGCAAAAGAAATGGCCCGCATTATAAAAGGCGAGTATGCTTTTGCGCCAGAGTTTCTGGAGCTCGCTCCTGGTTATCTAAACGATCCGAACCTCGACAAAACCAGGCTAAAAGCCCTTCACGGCAATGCCGTCGTCTCTAAATTCCCAATCAAAAATGTAAAATTTATTCGTCTGCCTCTTTGCTATGATTGGTTTTCAGAAGAAACCAAAAAACCAACTGCCCTAGAACAGGTTCGCCGAGCTTCTTCTAAGCTAGTAATAAACGAAGAAGTGCTTACCGAAGTTCGCCAAGGGTCTAGAATAGCCTTGGTTACTGAGCTTGAGCTGCCTAACCATGATCATATAGCTGTTGTGAGCGTGCATATAGAGAACCGCACTCTGCCAGCTTGCAGGGTCAAGCAAATGGATGCGATCTTAGATGCCATTAAGGACATCAAAACATCTGTTATACTCGGAGGTGATTTTAATAACTTCGAAAAAAGCGCCGAGCCCACTTCTGCTGGCAAGATCATAAAGCGCACTGTTAGTGATCCCGAGACTTTTGCTAAAGCTACAGTAACCTATCTCAATCCCTATGCCTTAATCACCAATGTCGGATCCTTTACTGTAGGACACCTAAGAAAATTCAGAGACCCGACTGTAAGTAATATTCCAGTCTTACTACCTAATAAATCTCGTAAGCTGTTTGATCGCATTGAAGATTTTGAATTTGAAGATGGTAATAAATTTGACATGGAAGGTGATAAAAGCCTCTCCTATAGCGGAGTTAAGGGCTACCTAAGCAATTCTAACCAAAGATCAGGCAAAGGCTTTGTGGATACCTTTAAATTCAATAAATCATACGGCTTTGCTCTTTATAAAATCGACTGGCTCTTCGTAAAACCGCTTAAAAAGCCTGGTATAAGCGAAGATGATTTTGATGATCTAGAAATTAACGAAAAAAATTATATCCCTGCTTTTGGACAGACTCTAAAAGAACTAAACTACAGCAAAAAGGCAGAATCAATATCTGATCATAATCCAATAAGCTGTAAAATCCTGATCTAGACTGCGACTGGCATGTTGTCGATGATGGCTTTGCCGAACTCTGAACACTTGAGTAACTTAGCGCCTTCCATTTGTCTTTCAAAATCATAAGTAACGGTTTTTTGCTCGATCGCTCTACTTAAGCCTTCTTCGATCAATCTCGCCGCTTCAACCCAGCCCATAAATTCAAACATCATAACTCCAGACAATATAACCGAACCTGGATTAACTTTATCTTGGTTAGCGTATTTAGGAGCTGTTCCATGAGTCGCTTCAAAAATAGCTTGCCTGTCTCCGATATTGGCTCCAGGAGCGATTCCTAGCCCGCCCACTTGAGCAGCAGCAGCATCAGAAATATAATCACCATTAAGATTAGTAGTAGCCAAAACTTCGTACTCATCTGGTCTCAAAAGCAATTGCTGAAAAGTACTATCAGCAATTCTATCGCCTAGGACAATCTTGCCAGCTGGATCTGCGCCATCCCAAACTTCTTGCTCACTAATAACTTGATTAGGAAATTCTTGCTTCGCCATCTCATATCCCCAATCACGAAAAGATCCTTCGGTATATTTCATAATATTACCCTTGTGGATCATATGCACTTTTTTGCGACCAGTTTTTATTGCATATTCAATAGCCGATCTAATCAAACGCTTTGAACCCTGCTCAGAGACAGGCTTTATACCAATACCAGTTGTATCGATATTAATGATTTGTTTTTTGGGATTAAACTTGTTTACAGTCTCAATTACAGCTTTAGCTTCAGGAGAGCCTGCCAAGTAATCAAAACCAGAATAAACATCTTCTGTATTTTCACGAAATAAAACTATATCCAGAAGGTCTGGTCTTTTCATCGGGCTAGGCACGCCTTTATACCATTTGACGGGGCGCACACAAGCATAGAGATCAAAAATCTGTCTTAAAGCGACATTCAGAGATCTAATTCCACCACCGACAGGAGTAGTAAGAGGACCTTTTATGCCAAGAGAGTATTCTTGAATAGCATCGATAGTAGCCTGCGGTAACCACTCACCTGTTTGGTCAAAAGCTTTTTGACCCGCGAGGATTTCCTTCCATTCGATTTTTCTTTTTCCGCTATAAGCTTTTTGGACCGCCGCATCAAACACCATTTGCGAAGCTTTCCAAATATCCGGGCCAGTCCCGTCACCTTCTATAAAAAGAATTATTGGATTATTTCCAATTTCTGCTTTACCATTAACGATTTTTACTTTTTCACCCATAAATTATATTGTTCCACGAAATACTAGTTTTTTAAACCGCCAGATAATACCGCCTTGGCTTTAGATTTTTACTGTTATACTAATTTTTGTGGCTGAAAATTCACCAAATAACAAAATTATTATCATTAAGATCGGAACTACCTCTATAACCCGCGGAAGCGGCAAGGGTGGAATTAATTACCAGGTCATTAATAGATTAGCGGCTAATACCAACGCCCTGAGATCCATGGGCTATAAAGTCATTATAGTTAGCTCCGGGGCTATGGGCTTGGGTATTTCTAAACTTGGTAAGGATTTTATCGAAGCGCAGATCGGCACAGATCCGCTCAAACAAAATATGACTAGTTACAAGCAAGCCTTCACCTCCGTGGGGCAAGTAGAGCTTATGAAAGCCTATGAAAATATTTTTAGGTACTATGACTCGCACGTAGGGCAAGTCCTTGTTACTCATGCGGGGCTTGACACTACTGATGGCAACCAAAGCATCAAAAACACTCTTACTAAAATGTTTGAACTGGATTTGATCCCAGTAATTAATGCTAATGACACGGTAGCCACTCAGGAATTAGTTTACGGCGACAATGATAGTCTATCAGCGCGAATCGCTGTTTTGATCGGGGCTGAAAGATTAATAATCTTGAGTGATATAAAAGGTCTCTATAATAAAGATCCTCATAAATTTCAGGATGCTGAATTAATCAAAATCGTGCGCGACATTAATGATGAAATCAAGAACAACGCCGGTGAAAGCAGTATGGCTGGCGGGATGGGTGGCATGAGAAGTAAAATTTTAGCGACAGAAATTTGCCTGAAGCAAAAAATCGCTGTTGATATTATTAGCGCTAATAATATGGATCAAATACCATTTATGGCGTGCAAGACCCAAGAAGAAATTTTGGGTACAAGATTTCTTGTCGGATGATTAAAGTTTATTTTTTAATTTTAGTTTTTTTAATTAGCTCTTGTAGCTCGCCATCTCAGATCAAACCCTCTGCCAAACAAGGTTTTAAAAAAAAGATCAGAGCAGCCCGCACTGCACTTCAGGCTTTTAACGAAAAAACTTTTTGGAATGATTACGATGCGATCCTAAAAGCCTCAGCAAAAGCAAGTTACTTAAAAAACTCCGATCAAGTATTTTATTTTAGCTATATCAATTACAAAAAATTATCCTCTAAAAAATCTTTCCTTACAATCATAGATTCTCAGTTATCAAAGCTTGCAAAGACTAAAATACCTGACGAAACGCCTTCCCAGATTGCTTTTTGGATAAATACCTATAATTTTTTGGTGATTAGTGAAATAGTTCATAATTACCCACTTAAGTCCAATAAAGCAATTCGCTTCAAATCCAAAAAACACCTTATCTCTGGCAAGCATTATAGTCTTCAAGAAATTCACGAAAATCTATTAAGTAAGCAAGATCCTCGGATTTTGCTTGCTCTAAACTCCGGTCAGGTAGCAGGTCCTAGCCTGAAGCTAAAATCCTTTTCGAGTGCAAACTTAAGCACCGAACTAAATCGACAAACGGAAAACAACCTATTGAACCCTGTTATTATAAGCCTAGAAACAAACATCTTAAATGAAGATCAATTAAACATCAGTGAAATTTTCAAAGACTTTGACGATAACAAATTCCCGAGTATAAAGCTTGTAGATTTCTTAAAAACAAATCTACCTGAGCACCTGAAACATTTCAAGAAATATAAAATCTCCAAAAGTACCTATGACGGCATAAACTCAAAAAGAGAAACTATGAAACTTTTAAAAGCTATAAGCCCTGAAGACTTAGAAAGCATGTAAATAATGGTCGATTTCCCATTGAGAGACATGCGCTCTATAAGCTTGATACTCTTTATATTTAGTTTCGATATAGTGCTTGTAAATGTGCTCACCAAGCGCCTCACGGACTAGAGATGATTCTTCCATATGCTTCAGTGCTTCATCTAAATCACCTGGCAAAGCATGAATATCTCTTTCTTCCATGGTGTGCATTTCAAGATGATAAATATTTTCATTCACTTCAGCAGGTGGTTGTAATTGGTTCTTAATACCATCTAGCCCCGCCTCCAACATCGCGGCAAAAGCCAAATAAGGATTAGAACTAGGATCCGGACATCTCAGCTCCACGCGAGTACCAGCACCTCTTGTCGCCGGGATTCTGATCAATGCACTTCTATTCATCTTAGACCAAGCGATATAAACCGGTGCTTCATAGCCAGGCACTAAACGCTTATAGCTATTAACAAGGGGATTGGTGACGGCTGTGAATTCTTTTACGTGCTTGAGTAAACCTGCGATGTAGTGCTTCATTAGGTCCGACAGACCATCAGCCTTACTTGGATCATAAAAAAGATTATTGCCCTGAAGATCGCTCAAAGACATATTACAATGCATGCCACTTCCATTGACGCCAAACAAAGGCTTAGGCAAGAAAGTCGCATATAGACCGTAATCATGAGCTACCATTTTTGTCGCCCATTTAAAAGTAATCACATTATCTGCTGTCTCAAGAGCATTTGCGTACTTAAAGTCGATTTCGTGCTGAGACGGCGCAACCTCATGGTGAGAGGCTTCTACGTCGAACCCTAACTCTTCAAGTGTCATAATAACTGATCTTCTAACATCGGATCCAAGGTCAGTGGGCTCTACGTCGTAGTATCCACCATTATCCACCAGCTTAGTAGTAGGGAAACCCTCATCATTAGTATCAAACAAGAAAAACTCGCACTCAGGACCGACGTTCATGCGATAGCCCATCGCTTCTGCTTTTGCAAGAACTCTTTTTAGATTGTTACGCGGACAACCGTCAAAAGGCGTGCCATCGGGATTATAAATATCACAAATAATTCTAGCGACAGCTCCATCACGCGGTCTCCAAGGAAGAACTCTAAAAGTAGAAATATCAGGATGGAAGTACATATCAGAAGTCTCGATAGTTCTAAAACCTCGTATTGATGAGCCATCTAGCATGACTTTGTTCTCTAGAGCTTTTTCGAGCTGTCCGATAGGAACCGACATGTTTTTTACCAGACCGTGAATATCACAGAACTGCAAGCGAATAAATTTAACGTCATTAGCGTTACACAGTTTTACAATGTCATCTCTAGATTTTATTTGTTTAGCCATAATACAAAAATCTTAACAGTTTTTTTCTTTGTGTCATTAGGTAATACGATATTTGAAAATGTGATATTTTTAATATGATTGCTCGCTGAGAAATACCAAGGTCTAAGTCAGTCTTTTGCCCAAACTCAACTTGAGAGATTTGGTTATAACGAGCTGGCTAGCACCCGCAAGCTAAGTTTTTTAAATTTAATTTTTGAAATTATCAAGGAGCCGATGTTTTTACTTTTGGTTTCTTGCTGTGTGATTTATCTTTTTTTGGGTGATATCTATGAAGCTCTTATACTCTCGATTTTTGTTTTATTTATAATTGGGATAACTATTTTCCAAAGCTGGAAAACCGAAAAAACCCTCGAAGCTCTAAAAAACCTAGCTAACCCTAAAACACGCGTAATTAGAGAAGGTCAAGAACTTCTAATAGATAGTAAATTTCTAGTGCCAGATGATCTAATCATCGTAGAAGAAGGAGAAAAAATTTCTGCAGATGCTGAGATCTTAGAATCCGAAAATCTTATGGTCGAGGAGTCGCTTCTTACGGGCGAATCCGCGCCCATAAATAAATTTAATGCCGAGTATATATACGCAGGTACTTTTGTCACTCAAGGCAAAGCCTATTGCAAAGTAGTTACAACTAGCTCCCAGACTAAGCTAGGGCAGATCGGCTCAAGCCTAGAGAATATAAGTAAAACTAGCTCTCCGTTTAGGCAAGAGATTTCTAGGCTAGTACACAGGATGTTAGTGATAGATAGTTTTTTATTTGCTCTTGTAGTTTTTATTTTTTGGTATTATCGCAACCAGCTCATAGAGGGGGTTTTGACTGCGATCACTTTTGCGATCGCCATGATACCCGAAGAAATTCCAGCCGTGCTAACTATATTTATGGCACTAGGAGCATGGCGCATATCCCGGGTGAATGTGCTTACCAAGAAGCTTTCAGCCATTGAAACTCTCGGCTCGATTTCAGTTTTATGCACAGATAAGACGGGCACTCTTACCGAAAATAAAATCACCCTCCAAGAAATTTACCATAACGGAGTTTTATTCCCCATCGACCCAGAAAATATCCCGCGCGAGCTAGTACCCACTTGCCAAGCGGCTTTACTCGCTAGCAAGGAAGATAGTTTTGATCCGATCGAACAGGCAATTAGGGCTCTTGAGTTTAATAATACAATTAATTTTGCTCAAGATTGCAAAGACTGGAAAGCTATAAAAGAATATCCTTTACGAAAAGATCTTTTTGCTATGTCGCGTGCTTGGGATAAGCCTGACGAAGCTGTAGAATTTTTTGTCTTCACCAAAGGCTCTCCAGAAGCGATTTTTGAGCTGTGTAAAATATCTAAAGAAGATCGAAATGTCCATCAAGCTCTAAGCCAAATGGCTTCAAACGGGCTCAGGGTCTTGGGTCTAGCCAAGTCGACCAAAGCATTAAGTACACTACCTGAGAATCAAGAAGAAATAGAATTTAGTTTTTGCGGACTTTTGGGCTTCGCTGATACTCTGCGCGAAGGCACAAACCTAGCAATAGAAGAGTGTTATAGCGCCGGTATAAAAGTCATCATGATGACTGGAGATTATCACGTAACAGCCCAAAAAATCGGCGAAAAACTTAATCTCAAAAACTCCAAAAATTATATAACCGGCTCTGAATTAGAGTCCATGAGCGACTCTGAGCTAAAACGAAAAATTTTGGATACAGGAATTTTTTCGAGGGTCATACCAGAACAAAAACTAAGAATCATAAAAGCTCTCCAAGCACACCGAGAGGTTATTGCTATGACCGGAGATGGAGTCAATGACGCGCCTGCGCTAAAAGCCAGTGATGTCGGTATCGCCATGGGCAAAAAAGGCACAGAAGTAGCACGCCAATCCGCCGATATAATTTTATTAGATGATAATTTTAGCTCCATAGTGCAAGCCATAAAACTCGGTCGCCGAGTATTTGATAATCTTAGTAGAGCAATTTCGTATATAATAGCCATCCACATTCCCATTGCTGGACTGACCTTGATCCCCGTTATTTTTAGTGGCTTGCCTGTGTTGTTTTTTCCTGTTCACGTCGCCTTCTTGGAGCTTATAATTGACCCGACTTGCTCGATTATTTTTGAAGCTGAACCGGAAGCAAAAAATATCATGAAGCGCCCTCCAAAAAAAATCTCTGAATCTATACTAAACCCTAAAAAGCTCACTAAGAGTCTGATTCAGGGGGTAGTGGTCTTGAGTTTTGTTTTAGTGGTTTACTTTTATTTATTGAATAATAATTATCCAAGTAACCAAATAAGATTTTATTCTTTTGTCGCACTTCTAAGCGGTAATCTGGCATTGACCTTGGTCAACAAATCCTGGAGCTATAGCTTTATTAAGGATTCACTCCCTGAGCGAAGAGAGAATCTTGGCTCAGAGTTGAAAAATCGACGAAGTCAAGTTTTTCAGTGGATCCTTAAACAAACGGTGCTCTCAAACAAAGAATTATTAATCATCATCCTGGTAATGATTTGCAGTCTCGGGCTGATTATGAATATTCAACCTTTAAGAGATGTGTTTTCTTTTTAATATCTGCTGTTGGGTATTAACGCAACGGCTCTATGAGCTGTTTTAGGGCTTATTGCAAATTTCAAATGGTTTCTAAATTTGCAAAATTTCATCGTTCAAGAATTTATCAATTTTTTTGCAGAGACATCTACATTTTCTTTTGCGAAAGTTTTAAAACACAGCTATGAGCGATTTCAAACAAAATCTTTGGCTTTAGAATGAATTTCTGATTCTGAGATTCTATCAAAACTCCCATGAACAAAGCCTTCTGCTAAATGGTTATAAGAATTAAGATGTCTGTAATCAGAGACGATTCTCTCAACGCCTGCAAGGACAAGAGGTTGAGTTTTGCCTTGAAGATACTTAGAGACAGCTGACTCTACTGCTCTTAAGAAATGCTCTTGATTATTTTTTTCAAAATCAGTATCACCTTGGTGTCCATGAAACACTGACTCAGATTGACCCGCACCAGAGTGTCTTTGGAGCTGTTTATCAATTGATTTACCAGCTACCACTTCATCCATATTGGCAGGCAGATTCGCCACATTTAATTGCTGAATTGAGGAGTTATCACAGGCAAAAAGCCTCACATAATTCTGACTTAAAGTCAGAACATAAAAACTCACTTAGGTTATTACAGTATTTCACGTGCTTATATTTGCTACTTTTAATTCGATGCTGTTAGTACACTTCGCTTGATGACAGGGAAGTACATCTTCATACTGTAATCCTCTACCATTCGACGCGCACTAAAATTCACCCCAATATCAGCTATGGAATTTTTCATCTTTTCAACCCACTGACTAGAATAAACTCCGTTTTCGCGCTGGTAATAAAGAGGGATAATCTCATTTTCAAGCAAGCTATAAAGAGACTCGCTTTCCTCCCGGCACATATCTTGGAAATCCTCTGCCTGACTGGGTTCTATCTTCCAGCCTAATTCTGGCTTATAACCTTCTAGCCACCAACCATCTGGCAATGATAAGTTCAAAGACCCACTAGCCGCGGCTTTCATACCACTAGTGCCGCAAGCTTCCTTGCGCATAATCGGGTTATTGAGCCACACATCAGTTCCGCTAGTCAAAAGCTTAGCCATATAAATATTGTAATTTTCTAGAATCAGAATCTTGCCAATATACTTATCTTCAAGAGCGTAGCGATAAAGCTCTTGAATAAGCTCTTTACAACGAGTGTCAGCAGGATGAGACTTACCAGCAAACACAAAGACTATCGGCTGATCAGAACTATCTATCAGCTTGAGTAATCTTTCTGTATCTTTAAACAAAAGACTCGCTCGTTTATATTCAGCAAATCTTCGCGCGAAGCCCACTAATAGAGTGTTTTCGCTTAGGTTAGCCACAATCTGTTTGACTTTTTGGATATCCATACCTTTTCTGAGATATTCTTTTTTGATTCTCTCTTTTAGGAATTTGATCAAGGATTTTTTATCTTCCTGATGTTTTTGCCAAACAACTTCATTAGAACAAGAGCGAATTTTTTCAAAATTTATAATCTCACCTTCATCACAAAGACTTCTAATGCCCGGGGCAAGCCAGGTCGGCATATGCACTCCATTAGTGACATATCCAAAAAACCTCTCCTCGTTACGCATAACAGGCTTCCACATCTCAACACTCACATCACCGTGCAATTTTGATACGGCATTTGCTTTGCGAGAGACTTTCAGTGCGAGTACAGTCATAGAGAACTCTTCGCTATTTCCAATATTTCTGCCCAAATCCAAAAATTTATAAATAGAAACATTCATATGCTCAAAAAATCTATTTAGCATTTTATGGACCAAGTCAACTGCAAAAGCCTCATTACCAGCGGGTACTGGGGTGTGAGTAGTAAACACAGTGTGACCTTGTATTGCTTCTACCGCTGATTCAAACGAATATCCTTGCAGCATATATCTTCTAATTAATTCAGCAGACATAAAAGCGCAGTGACCTTCATTAAGGTGATAAACCGCAGGATCCAGTCCTAGAACGTCTTTAGCGAGTCTCACGCTAGCAATTCCGATCAAGATCTCTTGTTCTATGCGCGCCTGACGATCACCGATATATAGCCTAGAAGATATTTCTCTATCTTTAGGATTATTTTCTTCGATATCTGTATCAAACAAAAATAGCGGCACACGCCCGACTCTAATTAAAAGCACCCGAGTCCAAACTATTCTATCTGGATACTCGACGGGAATTTTAACAGGCTCGCCAGTTTGGTTTAGCAAGATGCTAATCGGCATATTCTTCCAATCGTGCTGAGGGTAATGCTCGACTTGATAACCATCAGCATTAATTTCTTGCACGAAATAACCGTTTTTATAAAACAAACCAATCCCAATAAAGTTTTGATTCATATCAGAAGCAGCTTTAAGATGATCTCCAGCAAGGATACCGAGTCCACCAGAGTAAATCGGCAAAGACTCATGCAGACCGAATTCCATGGATAGATAAGCAATTATAGGTCTATCAGGATCAATAATAGAATTCAAGCAGATTTCGCCCATATAATTTTTGAAATTCTGGTAAACATCATCAAGCTTACTCATGAAAACAGGGTCTCTAGCGAGCTCTTCAAATTCGGCAGATGGAATACTCTTAAGGAGCTTAACTGGATTATGCTCAAAATACTCCCAAAGCTCAGGATTCAAGGACTGAAAGAGTTCTTGGGCTTGCGGATCCCAAGACCACCAAATATTGTAAGCAATTTCATTTAACTGCCCAAGCACTGATGGCAAGTGCGGCTCAATAGCCATACAGCGCAAAGCCGGACGCCCAGGCTGAATGTGACATCTTGAGCTGGTAAATGGGTTACGCAGGCTAAGACCCTTATGAAGCAAGAGTCTTTCGTAAGCTTTACTAGAAGCTATATCGTAAGCGGTTTTGTAGCCGCCATAAATCATTGACCAATCAATTTTTTCTCTAAGTTTATTAGCTTGCTCTAAAGAGTGAGATTTGTTTTTGGGATTCAAGCAATAATCTTCCATGATCGCAGTGAGCTCATAAGAAGCATCTTCAAAAGATTTATTTTTACGGTTAAGAACTTTTATAAGATGGGACCAATCGTCCTCCCCGACTTGAGTCCAGTAACCAAACCCTGCTAAATCCGAAGTGATGGTAGGAATTCCATTAATAGCGCTTTCAAGCGGCGTATAACCCCAAGGCTCATAAAAAGAAGGGAACAAGCTAAGATCACAAACTTTTAAAATTTCTTCGTAGCTTAAATTAAATATTCCATCATTACCATCTAGATAAAGAGAAGAAAAAACTACCTTGATGGGAGATTTTTTTTCATCCAATCCATAGTGCTTAGTAGCGTTAATAATATGATCGTGATCTTTTTTATAAACCGGTGAAATAGCGACTTCACGGTAGTTATAATCAGTAGATTTGGGGATCACATAGTTAGTAAGTTTTTGATTATCAGCCGCAACCAAAAAGAGCATAAGTATCGGCGGGCAATCGTCTTGAAGTTTTTCTCTTAATTTAGAAAGCGCATCCAGAGTGATATCGTAGCCTTTGTTTTTGAATTCGTAGCGCCCAGAGCTTACCCAAATTTGAGTGTTTTCCGGAAGTGTTTCACCCAAAAAAGAACTGCAAATCTTAAGCAGGTAATTTTTTTTGTCTTTGTTTTTTCTTTCGTCGATAGATAGTTTTTGTTTTACGTTCATTCCGTTATAAACGACAAGATCCGGATCTACTCCCAAAACCTTGTAAGCCTCTCTGGCTGTGATTTCGCTAACGGTGGTAAAACAATCAGCGTTTTTAGCAGAGATAGCTTCCATAGAATGTTTACTTTGGACACCGTGGATATGAGCGTGCTCTTTGAAGCTCTGAGCGGATTCTATCTCGTTATAGTATTTAGAATTATGGTGCGCCATGGATCTGCCGAGCATAGTGGCATGCGTGGTTAGCACGGTACCAACCGCTGGCATATTTTTGCGCAAATAAAGCACTCCTGCTCCGCTCATCCACTCATGAAAATGAGCTACCGGCTGGTGTTCCTCACTAGCAGTGGCTTTTATGACATTTTCAATCACCTCGCCGCAAGTAGTAGAGAATAATATCGGTTCTACATAGTCCCAAGAACCTTCGTATGAATCTACTCCAAATTCCTCCCAGTAAGCGTGCAAAAGACGCTCGATATTAAATCTCTCCTTAAACCCGCCCACCAAGATCACTCTAGGCTTGCCCGGGATATTCCAAAAACCAAAACGACATGGAATATTAGCGTGCTCTAAGCTTGGTGCTATTTTTTCAAAAAACTCATCAACGCTCTCAATAAACTCCGAACCCTCTTGCCCCAGATCCGGACCAATAGCAATATAGGCATCACCATAATTAGCGACTGACTCAGAGGCCTTGGTGGTGATCACGGTATGGATGCCTCCAACTTTGTTGCAAACTTCCCAACTAACTTCAAAAACTAACTTCATAATAATTACCTGCCCTTAATTTCATCACTATTTATTAAATTTGACGAGCAAACGCTCAACTAAAAACTGATTCTGATTTTGAAATTCACTAATTTAGACTATTTAATCTCCTGCAATTGAGCTGTTTTGGCGTTTACAACAGCTTCGAAATCAGTAAGTACGTTTTGGTAGTTTATATATGCTTCGTATGGACTTTGGTAGGGATTAAAATATTTATGCACATCACCATCCGAAAACCATTTGGTACACATATAGTAAAAATGATCAGAAGTGAGTAAAGCCTGCCAAGTCTCAATTAGACCTGGATCATTAGTGCGATAGACTTTTTCTTCTAACTTAAAAACAGACTCCAGAGCGTCATCTTGAAGATTATTACCCTTCCAAGCGCTGAGATCGCGCTCTGTATCCGCCCAAGAGACATAATTATGCACATCAAGCTTATCTCTTACTGGATACATATCCACCACTTGTGATGGAGTATTAAACTTAAAGCCAGTATGGCTTAAAAGATACTCAGGCAAAGCCCACATAAAATCAAAAATGCCAGTCTCGCTCCACTGGTGCTCTCCAAAAGTTTCATAATCCATAAATAGATTTATCGTCTCGGCGTTACCATCAAATCCATGCACCCAAGTAGAAAATTTATCAGCTGTAAGCGGGTGCTCAGCCCAACCTCTATTAGAGAATCTAAAAGCAATGTCGTCAGATAGCTGATAATTCCTCAAAAGCACTTTTATATTCGAACAATTAATTGGCTGATAAACAAAATTCGCATTTCTCCAGCCCAATATTTTTTCTGTGCCCTCGGCAAGAATGGCCTTATAACCCAGTCTGTCAGCGGTGGCCGCAACACTGTTACTATAGATCAATTCAGTGTTTCTAAAAGTCTTACTAGTGTATCCAAATTCTTTTTGGATTAGCTCTTTATGTTTTTGGATTTGACGCTCGAATTCATTAGTGGAGTGTAAAAAAGAAAGACTGTGATAATAAGTCTCTGAGATCAACTCCACACAACCCGTATCCACAAGGCGTTTGAAGGAGTCTAAAACTTCTGGATTAAATCTTTTCATCTGCTCTATCGCTGTACCCGAAATAGAATATGAAATTTTAAACTCGCCATTAAATCTTTTGATTAGATCCAGCATGAGCTGATTTGTCGGCAAGTAACATTTATTAGCGACTTTATGAAAGATCTGGCAGTTAGCATCGTCGGCCTCGTAAAAATGAATTCTATTAATATCAAAAATTGTGTATTTGCGAAGTCTTTTGGGCTGATGAACCTGAAAATAAAAGCAAATGCTTGGCATGATATGATTATAGCTTTATAAGGCACAGGTCGTCATAAATTTCTTTGACTCTTTGGGCAGAATTTATCCACTGAATGTGCTTGAGCTCTTCTGACGCTTGAGTCAGTAATTCTTTTTCAAGAGCTGGGTATTTTAAAAGAGCAAAAATCATATTAGCTAACTCATTTGTGTCCCAAAAATCCACTTTTAATGAGTGACTCAGCACTTCTGCCACGCCAGATTGCTTAGATATTATCACCGGCACATCAAATAAAACCGCCTCTAGACAAGAGATCCCAAAAGGCTCAGAGACACTAGACATAACATAAACATCACTAGCTGAGAACACTTGCTCAACCTCTTCACGCTTCAAAAAGCCCGTAAAATGGACATTTCTACCTATGCGTAGTTCTGCAGCTCGCTCCACAAGCTTGTTTACCATATCACCGTAGCCAGCAATTACGAATCTAACTTTTTTGTTTTTCTTCAAGACTTTAGCCGCGGCTTCTAAAAAATAATCTGGACCTTTTTGAAAAGTTACTCGTCCTAGAAAGAGTACGATTTTTTCATCGGGTTTCTTCCTGATTAAATCCGCTTGCTTAGAGACTTTGGTGCGAGAGACTGCATTATGCACCACAGAAATTTTATTTGGGTCAATTCCATAAAATTCAATAATATTATTTTTTGTAAAATGACTAACAGCTATTATCCTGTCGGCTGAATGAAGGGCGTATTTTTCTAGATCATAAATTTCTTTATTGACATTAATTCCGCTTCTGTCAGTTTCAAGTGCGTGAACATGATAAACAAAGGGCTTGCCGCTATACTTACGCGCCTCAATTCCAGCAAGAGCAGTCATCCAGTCGTGAGCATGGATAATATCGTGCGGAGTTTTTTGTGAAATAATACCAGCGATATAAGAATATCTGAAAACTTCAGCAATTAAATTGGGACCATAATCCCCGCTAAAATGCAGATTATAACTTTCTTCTGAGACCTTGGTGTTTATCTTGGTATTGTATTCTTCCAAGAATTTCAAATAGCCATCTTCAGTTATATAAGGTCTTATTGGTGAATCGATTTTTAGTACATTTACGCCAGCCAAAAAATCTTCATAGCTAAAATTAATATCTCGTCTATTGAGCTTAATATCAGAGCTTGAAATTAGCTTAAGATGTAATTTGGGATCAGGATTGGCTTTTAGGGTAGGTAGAACGAAGGTGATATCTACATCTAACTCGCTAAGAGACTTGGTAAGATCATAGCAAGCTACACCTAAACCTCCACTAATATGTGGCGGAAACTCCCATCCGAACATTAGAATTTTTTGACGCAAAAAAATCTCCCGAAAAAAGTATAACTAAAACACAATTCTGATTGCCCAAAATTTTACTGAATTAGCTTATATTTTTTTCTAAAAAATTCTTTTCCATTTTATAATCATATTGATGCTTAAAGAAGAAATTGCGATGACAGAAATCCTTAGTCCTGAAGAAAATATTGCCACTCAAAAAGAATGGCTGGAAGTAAATGGACTTGGTGGGTACGCTTCAAGCACGCTCCTTAACTGCCATTCACGCAAGTATCATAGTTTACTTACATGTGCAGATTTAGAAACTACCGAAAGATATAATCTACTTTCTAAGTTCGATGAAGAGATTATTTTAGAAGACGAAGATGAAACTTATCTTCTATCCACTCATTATTATCTGCCAGATATTTATGTAACAAACCTCGATAAGGGTATTATCATGCAAGATTTTTGTGAAATAGATTATCCCAAGTGGACTTATCAAATAAAAGATATAAACATAACAAAAGAACTTGTGATGTTATACGGATCGAATGCAACTATTCTTAAGTACACTATAAATTCCAAATCCAAAAGAAACATCAAGCTAAAACTTAGACCCCTTCTGGCTTGCAGAAGCTTTCATCATTTAAGTAAAGAAAATTCTTTTTTTAATTCCATGACTCAAGAAATAGATCGCGGCATCAGTATAAAAGCCTACGAAAAAATTCCTGAATTGCTCTTACAGACGACTGGAGCTTATGAATTTACAAATGATTTTACTTGGTATAAAAATTTTTCTTACCAAGAAGAAAAGCTCAGAGGCTATGATCACACCGAAGATTTAGCTAGTCCTGGTTATTTTACAATTACCGTTTCTAATAACAAAAGTTTTTATATAAGCGCTTCAGCTGAAGTTCAGGTTATCGATCATGAGGCAGTTTGGAACGATGAGCTAAAAAGAAGAAAAAATACATTCTCAAAATCAAAAGCTCCAAATAAAAATGATGTACTCGTAAAAGCTCTTGAAAAAGCGGCTGAAAGCTTTATCATCAAGACCAAAGACAACCGTTTTACTATTATTGCTGGATATCATTGGTTTGGATCTTGGGGCAGAGATACTATGATTTCATTGCCTGGACTTTTTCTAAAAACCAGTTACCAAGATGATTTCAAAAAGGTTCTTAGACATTTTCTTGATTTTCAAAAAAATGGATTAATCCCTAATGTGATCGGACCAGATAAAGAGCACTCCGCGTATAACAGTGTAGATGCTTCTTTGTGGTTGTTTTGGGCGGTTCAACAATTTGCTAAAGAAACTCAAAAAACTGATTGTATAGAAAAAGAATTTTGGGAAGATTTAAAAGAGATATTTAATGCCTACGCGAATAACCACTCATCAATAGTTAGATGCACCGAAAACGGTCTTCTAGACTCTGGTTCAGAGCAAGAGTCAATGTCGTGGATGGATGCTTGCCTCGATGGTAAATCAGTAATTCCCCGCTACGGTTATTTAGTAGAGATTAATGCTCTTTGGTATAACGCTTGTTCTTTTGTAAAAGAGCTTGCTATTAAATTCAAAGATCCTATTGCAAAAGACGCTGAGACCTTAAAAAATAAAATTCTCAATTCTTTTACAGAAACTTTTTATTGTTCTGAAAAGCGTTATCTAGCTGACTATGTGCGCGTAGATTACAAAAATTTCCAAATCAGACCTAATCAGCTTATTGCTTTATCCTTGCCGTACTCTCCAGTCGGGGACGAGCTTGTAGCTGGAATAGTAGAAATCTGCATTGAACATCTTTTTACCAATGTAGGACTTAAGACTCTCTCGCCGCAAGACCCGGATTACCGTAAAATTTACTCTGGAGATACTCATAGCAGAGACAGAGCCTACCATAATGGTACTGTGTGGCCATGGCTCTTAGGTCCGCTTGGAGACGCGCTTTTGAGGCTAGATAAAAAAAATAAACCTAAAGTTAGAAATATCGTTGAAGCTTTTGCAAATGAGCTTTTGGAACCAGGAGCTGGATCTATCGCTGAAATTTATGACGGAGATTTCCCTCACCGCGCAAGAGGTTGTATTTCACAAGCCTGGAGCATAGCTGAAATCCGTAGATTATATCTTTTGAGTAATTAATTTTAAAAATCAAAATATATAAATCTTGCTTCCTGCTTAACTCCAAACAAAGTTATAAGAACTATCATCAAGAGCAAATAAGCTAATCTATAGCTAATTGGCATTTCGTGAATTTTATTTTTGATTAGGAATTTGTAATTAATAAGATGAAAAATAATTACAATTAGCATCAAAAAAGCAATCTGCATGGCTTCGCTGGAATCCAATCCCAGACTGAATCTTGAAAAATCAAAAAGACTAAGAGTATATTCATAAGCACGAGAAAAATCCTTAGCTCTAAAAAATATCCATGCAAAACAAACGGCATGGAAACAAACAAAATATTTCCAAAGATTCTTGAGAATTTTGTTTAGCGGATTCAGCCTCAAAACTTCGTTTTTCGGCGAATCATTAAATTGCGCACAATATTTTTCTATACTTAAATACAAACCATGCAAACCACCCCAAACCACAAAAGTCCAATTAGCCCCATGCCACAGCCCGCCCAAAAGCATAGTAAGCATAAGATTTCGATAAGTCATCAAAGCCCCATGGCGATTGCCTCCTAAAGGAATATATAAATAATCTCTTAGCCAAGTAGAAAGAGTTATATGCCAGCGTCTCCAAAAATCTGTTATCGAGCGCGACAGATACGGGTAATTAAAATTATCGGGCAATTTTACACTAAAGATCTTGGCTATACCCAAGGCTGTATCGATATAACCAGAAAAATCACAATAAATCTGCACCGCGAACGCATAAAGCGCGAGCCAGGCAATCCCAGTACTCGAGATTGTTTCAGGGTGATCAAAATACTTCTCAACAAACGGAGCAAGATTATCTGCTATCAACATTTTTTTGGCTAATCCCCAAAAAATCAAATATATCCCGCTATTTAGAGTCTCCCAGCGAGGTTTGCTGGGGTTAATAATATCCTTCCAGTGATCTTTTAGGCGAAGTATCGGACCGGCAATTAAATGAGGAAAGAAACAAACATAATAAAGTAAGTCAGTAAATTTTTGCGGAGCGGGATGCTGAGCTCGATACACATCAATAGTACAAGATAGAGTATGAAAAGTAATAAATGAAATCCCCAATGGCAAAGACCAGCGAAAATTTTCTGGCAAACTATACCCAAAAATCGAAAAGAAAAAATGCAAATATTTAAATCCAAATAAAATCAATAAATGCAGAACAACACTCAAGAGTAAATAATTCTTCGCGCCAAGACCTTGTCTAGCAGACGGCTCCAGAGTTGCCCCGCGAGACTTCTCGATCTGGAGACAACAATAATAATCCAAATAAACCAAAGCCACTAACATCAATAAATAAGGCGGATACCACCAAGCATAAAAAACCAAACTTGCAAGAAGTAAAAGATTTTTGATCCATTTTTGCGGGCATAAAAAAGCAAGCAATATCAAAACTATAAAAAAGATCAAAAAACTAAGAGAATTAAAAAGCATAATCCTCAGATATTATAAAACCTAATTAAGCACTAGGCTTGCCGGAACTGAGCTTGCGTAAAAAATTCACCACAAAATCACCAGCAGGTCTACCGACCTTATCGAAATAATCTATCGCTTTGCCGCATCCCACAACTGTTATAAAAGGTCTGAGAAGATTTTTTATCAGCGAAGGTACTCCAATTGCGTCTTCCACTTTATCTTGGACCCAATTCAAGGCTCGAGCAAAATAGGTAGTAAGTGTGATTACAGAGATAAAATCTTGAACAAGTTTTTTGATACCAGAAATCGCGTCACCATTCTTAACTGCTTCTATAAACATTCTTGTCCCCGTCATTAAGTAACACAATGCCCACAATCCTTTATAAATAAACTTAGATATTCCTTCGGGTACTTTAAGTTGCTTCATACTAGGGTCAAGCGCTTCTGCCAGCTCGTTTTCAAGTGATAATATTTTTCTAATCATAGAAGAATCATCAGACATAAATTGATCAAACTTATCTACTTGGGCTTTATTCTTAGAGTAAAAATTTTGCAACCACGAATTTACCCCCTTAAAAATCGAGTTGTCAGAAGCTGCAGGCATCTTAGTTTCAGGAGTTTTAATTCTAGGCTCAGCTTGAAGATTTGGCTCTGGTAATTGATGTAAAGCTGGATTTATTGGATTGCTTTGTTCAGCGCGCGCCAAGAATTGAGCAGGCACTTTATCGGAACCTGTAAAGTTCTCTGGGCCAGAATTATTTAAATATTTTGAATTAGGATTAATATCTATCAAATTGATATTCCTGATATATATATTACAAATTTCGTGATTCATTTGCAGGATTTTGTATTTACGCTTAAAAGAGGGGTCTAATACCTTTAATAAAAACACCCAGTTAATTCACTCAGAGTTTGACAGGGACCCAAAAAGGGAATATAATCATTAAATGCAATCTTCTCAAAATTCCTCAAAAGCAAGAAAGATAGGCTGGCTTAATGTTATTTTCTTATTTTTATCGCCTTTTGTTGCTGGTTATGGGATTTGGGCTTGGATAAAATCCGGGCATTACAACATAAACACCATTATTTTAACCTTGATTTTTATCACTATGATACAGGTAAGCATTACAGGCGGCTATCACAGATTATTTTCACACAGATGCTACCAAGCGACCTGGCCGGTTAGATTGTTTTTCTTAGTCTTCGGGGCGGCGGCTTTTGAGGGCTCAGCTCTGATGTGGTCTCTTGATCACCGCGATCACCATAACTACGTAGATGACAGGGAAAAAGATCCCTACGCCATCACCAAGGGCTTTATTTGGGCGCATTTTGGCTGGTTACTGTTTAAGCCCGTAAAAGGCACTCGCGATAAGGCTAAAGCCGGAGATCTTATGAATGACCCACTTGTAGTCTGGCAGGATAAATGGTGGCTTTTAGTCGGAATTTTTGCTGGCTATATTTTACCTGGCTTAATTGCTCTTGCTTGGGGAGATTTTTTTGGTGGAGTTTTCTTGGCTGGATTTCTAAGAGGCGTTATTAATCACCATTCTACTTTTCTTATAAATTCACTCTCGCACTGCGTCGGACAGCAAACCTACTCTGACACTCACAGCGCGCGAGATAACTTGTTTACAGCGTTTTTGACTTTTGGAGAAGGTTACCACAATTATCACCACGAGTTTTCTTCTGATTATCGTAACGGCCCGCGTTATTATGACTGGGATCCGACCAAGTGGATTATAAAAGGCTTATCGCTAGTGGGTTTGACCTCTAATCTGAAGACTATTCCTGAAGAGATCATAGTGCGCAAGCGCTGGCAAATGCGCGAGAAGCGTATGCTCCAAAAAATAGCAAAAGACAATGTAAAGGTTTTTGATCGTGATGGTAAGATGATGTGCGCTCTAAAAGAAAAAGCAGAAGCTACTTTCCAACAGCTCACCAAGTTACGTACAGAATATCAAGTGCTAAATAAATACATCCAACAACACGGTAAAAAACTTGTGAAGCAAGAATTAAAAACTCTCAAGCGCAAGATTGATACAGCTAAAAATGAATTTATAAGCTACGCACGTGAGTGGAATCAAAACCGTATAAAAGTGCTTGCCTACGCTCGTCCGTAGTCATCCTCGACTCGCATAATATCATCTTCACCAAAATATTCGCCTCTCTGGATCTCGATAAAAACTAGATCCTCAAGGTTAGTTAAATTATTACTAACCCGGTGAAAAGATTCTTTAGGGATAAAAATGGTCTGACCGGTCTTGAGATGATGAGTAGCACCATCTAATAAAACTTCTGCTTGCCCTTGGACCACCATCCAAAACTCCTCGCGCTTAAAATGTTTTTGGTAGCTCAGGCGATGACCGGGTTTAACTATAATTTTTTTTACCTTAAAGCTCGGTGCGTCCTCCAAAACAGACCAAGACCCCCAGGGGGTCGATTGCGTTTTTTCATTTGGCGCAGTTTGGTGCATAAGGGGAATAAAGCTTATATTATAAGGCTTATTGGCTCATTTTGTGTGTAATAATTAAAATTGGGAATAATATAATTATTGGGTGTTTTTAGTTAAATAACCGGGCAAAACCACAATTCTCAAAAAGCCTAATTATCTTATTAAATCCCAATTAAGGGCTTTAAGGTTGAAAAAAAGTTTTTTATTACTAATATTTTTATTAACGACGCGCAGCAGTTTAGCCAAGCCAGCTTTGATACTTAATCTAGAGTCCGCTCTTGATATCGCCATCGAAAATAGTATTCAGCTTAATATCGCCAAGACCGAGCTAGATATTAAAAATGCCGAAATCAAAATCGCACGAGCGCGCCGAAACCCTAACCTAGTCAGCGACAATGGTATAGCCGAAAAAACCTACCGTCTCGGTTTAGAAAAAACTTTTGAGATGGGCAATAAAAGAAAAAAAAGAATCGAAGTCGCCGAAATCTCAAAAAAAGAAACCGAAACAAAAATCGATGCAATCAAGCTTGATATCGAAACCGATATTAGAAAAACATACGCGCAGTTATTTACGCTTCAGGAAAAAAACAAGCTTTTTCAAGACCTGCTAGAAACCAATCAGGGACTGCTAGATCTAGCTAAGAAGCGTGAAGCAAGCGGAGATATCGCTAATATCGATATGCTCCAAATCGAAATGGCTAATCTAAAAATCCAAAACGATATGGTGAGCTTGAGCACCGAACTTCAGACGGCACGAAGCACTTTTAATTCTCTACTTAATCAAGATCTTGAAACAGAAATAGAGCTAATTAATCCTAACTCCGAAAGTGAGCTGTGGCAGGCTCTGGGAGTGGATTTGAGCGCTGAGGGAGATAAGGTAAATCCCGAATTTTTAGTAAGACTGTATGCACTCGCTGACTCCAAAAGACCCGAGCTAGCGAACCTGCAGATAAAAAATCAGCTTGCTAATAAAGAGCTAGAACTCGCTTACAGCCAGAGAATTCCTAATTTATCCTTGACTGCTGGTCCTGACTTGGTGATAAATGATGGAGCGAGTGATGATCTAGGATTTTTTGTGAGCGGTAGTTTGCAATTGCCAATTTTTAATCGTAACCAGGGCGAAATCCTCTCGGCAAGAGCCTCCCAAAAACAAATCCAACAAGAGCAAGAATTACTCAAGCGCAAAATTACTCTTGAAATTAATAACCGAACGGTAACAGCCTTAAATCTAGAAAAACAGCTTAACCATATCGAAAAAGGCATAGTCGAAAAATCTAAAATCGTTAGCGAAAAAACTTATAGATGTTTTGAAGAAGGTAAATGCTCGACACTAACAGTAATCGCTAATCAAGAATCTTACATAAACGCACAGATAGTTTATTACGATATGATTCAAGCCTATCAAACAGCGCTGGTGAATTTAGCTAGAGCCGTGGGGGTAAGTTTATGAAGATAATTAAATTCATTTTGTGCTTGGGTTTTATATTATCCTTGAATTCTTGCAGTCTAAAAAACCCAAAAACCAGCGTAAACGCTAGTGCTAATTGTAACATTATTACAATTGCAGAATCCGCAATTACGGAAAATAACATCACTAGTAGTCCCGTCAAGAATAAGATTTTAAAAATTCCGCTCGAAACTAGCGGCGCTATAAAACTCAACGAAAACACAAGCTACAAAATCACCACTATGTTTTCGGGTTTAGTCATCGAGGAGAATACTATTTTAGGATCAGCTATCCGCGCTGGTCAAACATTGGCAAGCATACAAAACCCAGAGATAGCGAAAATTCAGGCTAGCTTTCTACATGAATTTCATCTTGTGGATATCGCCATTAAGCAAGCTGAGGCGCAGATGGCTCTTGCAAAAGAAAACTATAATCGCGAGAAAAAACTTTTTGAAGAAGGCATCTCACCCAAAAAAGATTTTTTTCAAGCACAAACAGATTACACACTCGCTCAAAACACTCTTGATTCTGAGCGCGACCACAAAAATCATTTATATGGTGAAGCCCGCTCCCTGCTTGGGGCCTACGGGATCAATTCTAGTATTTTAGATTCTGGATCGGTAAGTAATAATATTCCTATTATCGCTCCGCGAGCTGGCTTGCTGATAAATAAAAATATCAGCGCTGGGTCTGTGGTAGAGTCTGGGACATTGATTTATGAAATAGCTGATCTGAGTGATGTTTGGCTAGATTTAAATATTTATATCGAGGACTTAAACAAGATCAAACTCGGTCAGAGAGTAGATTTTATGACTAACGCTTACCCTGATAAAATTTTTAGCGGGCAAGTGAGTTTTATACAGTCTATCAGCATAAGCCCTAATTCGATTTATGTAGCAAGAGTGACACTTAGTAATCCTGGCTTAGCTCTAAAACCAGGCATCACCGGAAAAGCTCTCATAGAGATGGATCCAAGTGATAATAATCTAGCCGTACCCGAAAACAGTGTCCAGCAATACGGCAAAGAATATTTTGTGTTCGAGGATCTGGGGCAAGGTAACTATCAAAAACACACTATAGAACCAGGGCAAAAATTCGGATCATACTACTTAGTAAAATCTGGAATTAAACCAGATATGAAAATCGTGAACAATGGAAGTTACCTACTGAAGGCTGAAATGCTCAAGGGGACTACAGAAGAAGAGTAATGCTTGATTTATTAATAAAGTTTGTTAATAAAAAAACATTGGTGCTAATAGTTTTTGGTTTTATTGTAGCAATAGGGCTTTATTCTTTTACCAAGCTAGCGATAGACGCTTTTCCGGATCTGACTAATAATCAAGTGCAGATTCTGATTGATGCGCCGGGCATGGCTCCTTATGAGGTAGAAGAGCTGATAACCGTTCCTACTGAGGCTTTTATGAGCTCACTGCCTAAGGTAGAAGAGTTAAGGTCCATATCCAAGTATGGGCTTTCGGTGATAACAGTGGTATTTAGAGATTCTGTCGATATTTACTTCGCGCGCCAACTAGTGAACGAAAAGCTTCAAGTCGCCAAGACCAAGTTACCGACAGGGATTGATGCCGAGCTCGGTCCGATCTCGACCGGGATGGGGGAAATATTTCAGTATGTCGTTAGCGGACATGGCTATAGTATCCAAGAGCTAAAAACAATCCAGGACTGGGATATAAAGTATCAACTTAGAAGTGTGCCTGGAGTAAACGAGGTAAACACCTGGGGAGGATTAACGACTGAATATCATGTGATCGTAGATCCCATCAAGCTTCTACAATATCAGCTCAGTCTAAAAGAAGTTTTTACGGCGCTAGAAAATAATAACCAAAACTTCAGCGGCGGAATTATAGAGCGGAATTCAGAGCAATATCTAATTAGAGGTATTGGTAAAATTCAGAGTATTAGTGATCTTGAGGATATATTGATCAAGAGTCGGGACAATTTTCCGCTTCGAATCAAAAACATCGCGCGCATAGAACTGGGCTCGCAAATCCGCCAGGGAGCGGCGACTCAGGATGGCAAGGGTGAAGTAGTTACCGGAATAGTGATGATGCTAAAAGGTGAAAATAGCCGCGCCGTCATTAAAAGGGTAAAAGAAAAAATTCAGCAAATAAATAAATCTCTGCCCGAAAGCGTTATGGTGAGAGCTTTTTATGACCAAACTCAGCTCATCGAAAATGTAATAAAAACAGTTAGAACTAATCTTATTGAGGGAAGTTTTTTGGTGATCGCGGTTTTACTTTTTATGCTTGGCAATATTAGAGCGGCTTTGATATCAGCGAGCGCTATTCCGATTTCGCTGATGTTTTCTTTTATGGGAATGGAGAACCTTGGGATAACCGCTAATATTATGAGTCTGGGTGCGATTGATTTTGGGATGATAGTAGACGGGGCGATTGTCATGGTCGAAAATATTCTGCACAAAAAATCTCAAGGCGACCAGAACCTAAGTCTTGAAGAAGTTACCAATGATTCATTGCGAGAGATGGCTAAGCCAATTGGTTTTGGGATTTTGATAATTACTATTGTTTATGTGCCCATTCTATCACTTGAAGGAATTGAGTACAAAATGTTTTCGCCGATGGTGTTCACGGTATGCTTCGCTTTACTCGGATCGCTGATAACCGCTCTGGTATTGGTTCCTACGCTGTGTATGATTTTTCTTAAGGATCATCATCACGAAAAAACCAACCCTTGGTTCGAGAAGCTCAAAAAACTTTATTTAGAAAAGCTCACACTCGCTCTAAAAAATCCTCGCCAAATTATTAATTGGTCTATCGTGAGTTTTATTATTAGCTGTGTTTTACTTGCTAATCTAGGAACGGAATTCGTGCCTAAATTAGACGAAGGAGATATTATAATTGAGGTCAGAAATCTTACTAGCATTTCTGTACCAGGAGCCGTACGAGCCAGTACCACAGCGGAACAGGCGCTACTGGGGATCCCCGAAATAAAAACCATAGTAACCAAAACCGGACGACCTGATCTGGGAACTGATCCCATGGGCGTCTATGCCTCTGATATGTTTGTGCATCTCAAGCCTAAAAATCAATGGCGCTTTGGGATGAATAAAGAGAAGCTAATTGACGAGATGAAAGAGAGACTTAAGCAAAAAACTCTTGGTGCAAAATTTAATTTTACCCAGCCTATTGCTATGCGGGTCGATGAGCTAGTTTCAGGGGTTCGCTCAGATGTCGCCATTAAGATTTTTGGTGATGATCTTGATACCCTTGTCAAAAAAGCCAGCGAAATAGAAAAAATCATCAGTAGAATTCCTGGACAAACAGATCTGCAAGTAGAGAAGCTAGTAGGCTCGAGGCAGATATTAATTAAGCCTGATCGCGATCTGTTGAATCTTTATGGCGTAGATATTAGTGATATTAGAATAGCGATAAATACTGCACTGATGGGCACAGAAATTTCCGAAATCATAACTAATCAGGTAAGATTTTCTCTTAAAGTCAGGCTAGAAGCTAACGGGGAAATAGATACCCTCGAAAAACTTCTCATAGAGACCAATTCAGGAGTTAGGATTCCACTTGGGCAGATAGCTCAGCTCGAGATCGCTGATGGAGTAGAAGTCATTAACCGCGAGCATGGCGAGCGCAGAATTATAGTACAGGTTAATGTCCAAAACCGGGATCTCGGCTCGTTTGTAAAAGAAGCCAAAAAAGCTATCGACCAGAATATCAAGCTCGATCAAGGCTACCGAATCGAATGGGGCGGACAATTCCAAAACCAAGAGCGCGCCATGAAAAAACTTCTTGTGGTTGTACCTGTGGCGATACTTATAATTTTTGGGCTTTTGGTCTTGAGTTTTAATTCGCTATCTTCAGCACTAATTGTTTTATTGAATGTGCCGCTAGCTTTAATTGGCGGGGTTCTAGCACTGTGGCTGAGAGGAATGTATATTAGCGTGCCTGCTGTAATAGGCTTTATTGCTTTGTTTGGAGTGGCGGTACTAAACGGACTTGTCTTAATCAGCACCTTTAACAAACTAAAAGCTCAATTCTTAGACACTGACCAGCTTATCATCCAGGGCGCAGAATCCCGTCTCAGACCGGTTTTGATGACGGCTCTAGTGGCGATACTTGGATTTTTACCGATGGCTATTTCTCACGGGGCGGGCGCAGAAGTCCAAAAACCGCTTGCCACGGTAGTTATAGGCGGATTACTGAGTTCGACTCTATTGACTTTGTTTGTTTTACCTTGTGTGTTTAAGGTAGCATCAAAGAAAGCTAATACCTAAGCTAAATAGTAGGAATATAACCACCATCGACAGCGATACTTTGCCCTGTAATATAGCTAGCAAGCGGGCTTGCCAAAAAAGCAACCAGGCTTGCAATCTCATCGGGTTTAGCAAATCTGCGCATAGGAATTTTATTAATAAGTTTTTCTTTTACTTGAGCTTCTGTAAGTCCAGATTGTTCAGAGCGAGATTGAATCACTTCTTCAAGTCTATCAGTTTCGGTATAACCCGGCAAAACATTATTCACCGTGATGCCAAATTCCGCCAGCTCATTAGATAAAGTTTTTGCCCAAGCTAGAACCGAGCCTCTGACTATGTTTGAGCTAGCCAGGTTATCAGAAGGCACGCGAGCTGAAACAGAAACTATATTAATTATGCGACCTGATTTTTTAGTCATCATATGCGGGATTAATGCCTGAGCCAATAATGAATTAGAGACCAGATGCTGATTAAAAGCCTGCAAGTACTCGTCTAGATTAGCAGAGAGAGCCTTATTAGGCTGAGGACCACCGGAATTATTTACTAAGATAGATAAATTGAGATTTATAATCTGTTCGATTAATCTTTTTACTGAATTTATATCTGCAAAATCCACGCTAAAACACTTATGCACAGCAGGGTTGGGCAGTTGTGAAAAAGCGAATTTTAGACGCTCAAGATTACGCGCCACACCTATCACGCGAGCACCTTTTTCAGCCAAGATCCGAGAAACCGCTAAGCCTATTCCCTGAGAAGCTCCGCAGACTATTGCTGATTGACCAGAAAATGTTTCGTTATGATTCATAGTTTTAATTTATCATAAAGCTAAAACTTTTTAAAATCTTTTAGAATACCAATTTTATCGTAGAACTTTTGGATGCCGGTTTTGCGCCCTTGGCTATATTTAGTCACTCTTTTAAGAACCTTACCATCTTCATAGTATTCATATTTAGTACCATCAAGAAGACCAGATTTATAGCTAGCTTTTTGCCTGATGGTGCCATTCTTACGGTAGATAATCTGCTCTCCATCGGGGATTGGCTTCTTTTTAGCCTGAGCCCAATTAAAATTCAAGAGCAAAATTACTAGTAAAAAAACATTTCTCATCTAAACCTCACAGCCAGCATCTTTTATAAGTTCGATCATATAATCTAATCTAGTTTTTGCCATCGGGTGAGTCCGCAAAAATCCAGCGTAAGAGACATTTTTTTCTTTTGCAAGCATGAGCTTATAACCCTCAATTTTACCGGGACTGGAGCAATAAAGCTTGTTCATTAGATCTATTGCAAATAGATCAGCACTGCGCTCTTGACTTCTGCTATGCGCTTTTACGGCGATATTAGAAACATCCTGCGAAGCACTCGATACCAGTGATGAGCCTGTCAGAGCAGAAGCTACTCCGCCTAGAACCCCGACAGCGATTGAAGTACTCATGCCTTTTACCAGATGCTTACGCTCTATATGCCCCATCTCATGAGCGACTATGGTCGCCAGCCCAGCTTCGGTTTTTAGTAAATGAAATAAAGAGCTATGAATAGTCAGGTGCTTACCAAAAGTAGCAGAAGCATTAAAATCTTTTGCAGAGCGGATAGAAATCTTATAGTTATTAGGGTCCGTGCCGATATAATTGGCGATTTTTGTTACTATAGCTTTTACTCTTTCGTAATCCTCACCGCTATAATCAAGTAATTTTTCTTCTTCTTGCTTTTGTTCAGGACTTGGGGTTTTGGAGTCTTTAGCAAGGCAAGAAGAAAAGCTCAGAAACCCAATCACTGTGAGCAAAAAGAGTTTTTTAGTAAACCCTATAGTAGTACTATAGGGTTTAAGGTTTTGATCTAAAAAATATCGAAAAGTTCCAATCACTAATTATAATTATAAACCAAAATCCCAATTCCTAAAACCACCAGTAATATCCCAAAAGATTTTTTGAGACCAGATTCACTAATCTTAGTCCTAAAAAACTGCCCTATAAAAATACCCACCAAGACCCAGAGTATAAAAGGCAAGAGCAGAGAATAATCTAGTTTAACGCTAAGAACATAACCCAGAAAAGCGCTCAAAGACTGGAGCGCGATTATCAACAGAGATGTTTCGATGGCAAGAACTAAAGGAAGTTTTAAAAAATAATGCAAGCTCGGTACTAGAAGAAAACCTCCGCCAACCCCCACAATCCCAGTGATAATGCCTGCTCCAAAAGCCACCAGCCAATTCCGCCTCTCCAAAAAATCAAATAAGCCCGCTGGCACAAAAGTGATTTTTACCAACATCAAAATTCCTATTAAAATAACCAAAACCCCAAAAGCCAATAGCTGAGTGTGATTAGAAAGATATCCAGCAATAAATTTAGCTGATAAAAAAGCCCCCCATACAGCAAACAGCGTAAACACAAGAATCTTATGCAGAGGTAAACGCCTCTCCAGGAGCGGTTTTAGAGATACAGCCAAGGAGCTAATACCGACGATTAGCAAGCTTGCTGTTATCGCAGTCTTAGTCTCAAGCCCATAAAAATAAATCAAAGCTGGCACCGCCAGCACAGTCCCGCCGCCGCCAAGCAAGCCTAGCAATAAGCCGATCAAGACGGAAATCACATTGAGCATGAGCTTCCACAGCTAGCTCCAGCTGAGTCCTTTACTTGGTTCCAGGGCATTTTTTCTAGCAGTAACGCCATCCCGCAAAAACCAGAAATCCCCGCAAACATCAATCCCAAACCCACAAATAGCGCAAGCCCATAATATCCAGGATTTATTAGGTAGCCTAGAACCACAGCAAGAGCGACAATAAACCCAGCACTAATCATGACTTGTCTTTGGATAGAAATGGCTTGGCGAGCTTTATAGACAGGCTTGCCCTCAGCCGTCCAAGCCATAAATCCTCCCTCGATCTCGGAGATATTTTTATAGCCGAGCTTAACAAGCTCTTCTTTTGCTTGTTTAGAGCGCTTCCCAGATCGGCAATACAAAACCACGGGCTTATCACTTGGAATAGAACCGAGCTTAGTGGTGATTTGATCATGCGGGATACAAATAGATCCCGGAACAGACCCAGACTTATGCTCATCTTGAGAGCGAACGTCAATGTAAACAGCTTGGCTACTGGATCCTAGAGCTTGCTTATCTACGATCCCGCATTTTAAATTAGCAGGTACTGCGTCGTGGATTTTTTTGGGGTCGGCGAGTTTAAGATTTTTCATAGTCTGAATAAAATCTTCCTGAGATGTGTTTATATTTATGCGCGGATTAAATTGTTTTTCTTCGCCAATAGTGCTCGCTTGCATGCCGCGATAATCATGCCCGGGATAAACAAGAGTATTTTCAGGCAGAGTATAGAGCTTCTCTTTTATGCTGGAATACAGAGCCTCAGCCGATCCGCTCTGAAAATCAGTCCTACCCGTGCCTCTAATAAAAAGAGCATCGCCCGTAAACACCATGCCGGCAATTAAATACGACATGCAAGTATTTGTGTGTCCTGGTGTATAAATGCCTTTTAGCTCATGTCGTCCAAAATTTAGTGTCTCGCCATCCTTAAGCAGAATATCAGCGCAGGGTACTTGTGCGGTCCATGGCGTAACTGTTTTGGCGCCAGTGCGCTCGCTGATTAACTTAGTAGCGGTAATGTGATCAGCATGGATATGAGTATCCAGGCTGTAAACGAGCTTAATACCAAGTTCTTTTATTAGAGCCAGATCGCGCTCCAGATGCTCTTTTACGCTATCGATGATAATTCCCTCTTTTGTGCTATCGTCGGCCACCAAATAGGTGTAAGTGGATGTTTCTTGGTCGTATAACTGTTTAAAAATCATATTAGCTCCTTAAATATATTCTACCTACTAGTAGGTAGAATATAACATATTCGTGGTATATTAATTATTAAGATGAAAACTAAGCAAAAAATTCTTGAAATCTCTAAGGATTTAATTCAAGAGCAGGGCGCAAACGCTTTTAGCTACCAGGATATCGCAGATAAACTCAAAATCAAAAAAGCCAGTATTCATTATTATTTTCCGCATAAAAACGACCTAATACAAGAACTAGTAGAATTCTACAGCGCTCAATTGGAGTGCTTTTTAGAGAAAATTAATTGCCAGTGTCGAGGCACAGCAAGCCGCCTAAAAGCTTTCTTGTCGATCTATATGGATATTTCACAAGGTGGGCGCAAGCTTTGTCTGTGCGGGATTCTAGCTGGAGAGATCATGACCATGCCGCCTAAATTAAAAAAAGCAATTAATCGTTTTTTTGATATTCAAGAGGATTGGTTAACTAAATTATTTATGCTGGATGGTCTAGAATGCCGGTGTGCACGCCAAAAAGCCAAAAACCTGGTCGCCAGCTTGCAAGGAGCGATGTTACTAGCTCGGTCTCGCGGCGATATTGGGTATTTAAAGGCTTTGGACTGGGCCGCACTTACCGCTGAGAATCGTAAGATTTTCAAAACAAAAAAAATTGAACTCTCTTGAGTGGATTTCACTCGGCGTGCGGGAATTTCAAGAGCTATGCAAGGTTTTTTAGAAGATCTTAAGTGTTTTACAGAGCGTGACCATTTGCTTATCCTGGTACAAACGATACCAAGGTTAAGCAAATACGCACTTGACAATATCCGAATTAAACGCTAATATAGCTAGCGGTTCGTGCGGATTTAATCAAGTGAAAAAAAATACCTTACATGAATTTCTCAATAAGTTTCAAGTCTTTCGACTTGAAGATTTAAACGAATTTATCAAAACAAAAGAGCCAGAAAAAATTATTGATCCCGATACTCGAAACAATCTTTTAGCTCACTATATCAAACAAGGAAGACTGCAAAGAGTCAGAAGAGAAGTTTATCAAACAATTCCTCCAGGAGAATCTTCTGAAAATTATTCCCTTGATCCTTATCTTCTTGCATCTAAACTATCTGACGATGCAGTCCTCTCGCACCACACGGCATTAGAAGCACACGCAAAAGCATATTCTATCTTTAATACTTTTTACTACTGGACCAAAAAAGAAATTAGATATCCATTTGAATATCAAGGGGTCAAATTTAAAGCTGTTCAGCAACCAAAAATATTACTTGAAAAGAAACAAGAAAATTTCGGCATCAAGCTTATTTATAGAAAAGAACAAGTATTGAAGGTGACTACTCTTGAACGAACTTTTGTTGATGTACTTGATCGTCCTAAACTTGCTGGTAGCTGGGAAGAAATTTGGAGATCACTAGCTTCTATTGATTACTTCGACATAGATGAGATTTTTCAGTATTGTTCACTGTTAGAGAATGCGACAATTTTTGCTAAGGTCGGTTTCTATTTAGAGCAAAATCAAAAAAGACTTGCTATCACTGATAGAGAGTTAGATAAATTTTCTAAGTTTAAACCTCAAGGTCCTCACTACCTTGAAAGACAAAGCATATCGACTAAAGCTGGGAAACTCTTTCAAAGATGGAATCTAATAGTACCAGATGAAGTTTTAGAAGAAACATGGAATGAGAATCTATGAGACTTACAAAGAATGAATTGCTCAAACTCTCTAAAACACTAGGTTATAGACCGGAAATCCTAGAGAAAGTTATTTTTCTTATTAATTTGCTAAATAAAATTTTTGAAGATGATTTTTTGAAAAATAAATTTGCATTAAAAGGTGGAACTGCGCTTAATTTATTCTTGCTTGATCTTCCACGATTATCAGTTGACATTGATTTGAACTATATAGGCTCTGCAAATAGAGACGAGATGCTTGCAGATAAAGCCCAAGTACAGAGAAGAATATCCACTATCTGCAATAAGCTTGATATGAAAATTGACAGAGATCCTAGCGATGAGCATTCTGGTGGTAAATTTTTGCTCAGTAGTGAAGGTGCTTTGAATCAAAGATCTAATCTAGAGCTAGATTTAAATTATATTCTAAGAGCACCTTTATTTAAGATTGAACCTAAAGACTCTATCAAGCTTGATGCTTACTATTCTGCTTCTATTCCACTGCTCAATATTTATGAAATTACGGCTGGCAAGCTTGCAGCCTTATTTTCACGAAATGTAGCAAGAGATCTATATGATGTTTATCAACTGTTTTGTAAAAAAGATTTAAAATTGAATCAAAACGAATTACGCTTAGCTTTTTTAGTCTATGGTTCAATGAACAAAACTAATTGGTTAGAAATTTCACTAGACGATATAGATTTCAATCATGAAGAGCTTAAAAATAATTTGTTACCAGTTCTTTCAACTGGAGAAGTAGATTCAATTAGTGATGTAAAGCAATGGGCAGAACAATTACAAGATGGTTGCAGAGAAGCACTAAAATTTTTATTCCCATTTACTGATAAGGAAAAAGAATTTATTGAATCAATAAATAGTCATGGGGAAATTAAAGCTGAATTACTAACAAATGATCAAGGGCTGCAATCAATCATCCAAACCCATCCTGCCCTAAAATGGAAAATCCTCAATGTGAAAAAAACAAAAAAACCTGAACTCTCGTGAGTGGATTTCACTTGGCGTGCGGGTCATCACCCTCTAAAAAATAAAAGCCCCCTTTTAAGGGGGCTTTTATTTTTTAAGTGGCGGACGGGGAGAGATTCGAACTCTCGGTAGGTTTCCCTACGACGGTTTTCAAGACCGCTCCGATAAACCGCTCTGGCACCCGTCCATGGGATATTCTACAACAAGATTTTAAAAAGCTCAGTAATTTCATTTTTTCTATATTCCTTAACCCCAAAAAGTACTTTTGACCCCTTTTATCTGGAATTGTTTTGGGGCAGAATTTTAAAACATGAAGCTAGTGATGATTTGTTTTTTGATATTTTTGTCGCTTGGACGGGGCGCCAGAGCCGAACTGGCTGATTTTTCAAGCCCATACCCTAAAAACGAGCATTTTTTTGCCCCGCAAAAGCCCCAGGAATATAACCAAGTGCGTAAATACGCACCCGCGATAATTTGGCACGCTCCGCCCATAGAAGCCCAGCTAGCGAGCCCCGAGCTAATAAACAGCGAATCGATCGATGAGCTAGCTCTAAATTATCTCTTAGAAGGTTGTCGCCAAGAAAATCCAGAATTTGTAAAAATCGAAAAAAAATTTAAATCCCAAAACACTCCTGCGTACATAATCAGCAAACGCATTATCCAAGCAGGCTCACAGCAGATTGGCTCAAATCTAATCAGCTGGCAGGATTCAGAGCGATCACGCAACCAGTACGAGCACACTATTCGCTACATAAAAAATAATTTTTTGGAATTCAAGCAATTCTATCAAGCCCAAGAATCCTATAACCCTAAAATAATAGAATCCAGCCAATCAGCCAAGCGCAATCTAGAAGAGCTTTGTAGCGGATCTGCTGTCCAAAAAGTTATTTCACTATATCAAGATTTATGAAAAAAATAATCATTATACTAATATTTCTAAGCCCGCTTGCCGGCATTTACTCCAGAGTGAGCGCGCAGGTATTTGAAGTAAACGCTAGATCCCAAATCTCCGATTATACGATCAGCATAGCGCCTGGACGCATCACCCTGATTGACTTAGGAGCTAAGCTAAAATCCCAACCTTGGCTAGTAAATAACAAGCTTGCAAGAATCTACCAGCTTAATAACCGTCTAAATAATTCCACTGTGCTTGCAGTACAGGGACTGAGTTCTACGGGCACTTGTGATCTGACGGCTGATACCGAAGCTGGCTTAATTAATATTCAGATTATCGCTAAAGCCAGTCCTGGAGCTGATTTGATAATTAATCAGAGCCGCTCCAGTATCTTAGATAATGAAAATTTATTTCAAATCAATTCTAACCGTACTGCACTAATTAAGCTATCTAGCAAGATTGATGAGTTTGTTTTAGCGGGGGACCCCGAGTTAGTAAAGTGTAAACCTATTTTTGATTTTTATGATAGTAAATTCCTAAAAAGTTTTGCTCTATCAGGCTCAAACACTCTGGGCAAGACCGATATAGTCATCGCCACTGAAAAAGGCATTATCAAATTCGAACTTGAGGTAAGCACTAATGAAAACCAGCATAATAATATTATTGATTTTTCTGATGACTAGTCCCTCTTTTGCTCAGTACCAGGAGCAAGAGTTAGAGCCGCCCACCATGCGGATTCTAGCGCCTAAACAAAAATCTTATCCCGTCTTAGAAGCTCTTGAAGCGGAGCTTTATCCGCATAAAAATTTTTCTAAAGAAGCTCCCCAAAAAAGACTTGAGCGAGTCGAGATCGCTACCTTCGGTGAAATCCAGTCAGGAAGCCTAAAAGATAGAATTGACAAACTAAAGCTCGAGCTCCAAAACTGGCAAATCGCGCAAGCACTCAGCCCCGCTCCTAAACCCCGGCAGGCAAGCATCCCGAGACCACAGCCCGCCCAAACCCTTATCCCCAGAGCTTCCTACCAGTCCACCAGCCTAAGGCGCGCCCCCAAAAAACCTGATTACGACTACCTAAATTACCGGCTTACCAGCCCGCTAGTGCAGAACCTGGGCAGAAAAGGAATAGAACAAATTTTTAAGGATAAAAAATGAAGTTAATAATCATAGTTAGCTTACTAATAGGTTTTAATCCCTGCCTTGCTTACACGAGCTCTGATGGTACAGTAGTCATCCATAAACGCAACCGCAGAAAAGCTCTTTTGGATTATAAATTTCTGATGATCGATACTAGCCCCGCCCAGAGCCCCACCAGCACCGCCCCGCCTGACCAAGCTGGCTTAAGTAGTTTATCCAAAAACCCAAAACCCGTATCATCAGCTGTTCCAAAGCCACAGTCCACACCTAAACCACCAGCCGAAAGCTGGGATGATTACGCTCAAGAAGAGAGCTGTGATGTCAGTGCAAGATTGCTAAACTAACCGCCAATCGCGCACGAGATCCAATCGCGCACGAAAATAAATCGCACACGAAAACCAATCGCGCACGAAAACCAATCGCGCACGAAAACAAATCGCACACAAAAAATTCCGCGCACGAAAACCAATCGCGCACAAAAAATCCCGCGCACGACCAATTCCGCGCACAAAAAAAATCGCGCACGACCAATTCCGCGCACGCAAAAAACTAATTCCGCTTCAAAAATCGTTTTTCAGCGAATACTTAAACTAAAAACTACTTAGCCGCTAGAGTGGGACCGAGATCTTTTTTGTCAAGGCATTGTGCGTCTTGAGTTTGCTGGGCGCGCAGTAACTGGCTGAGCGAACCATCACACTTCTGAATCTTAATAAAATTAGGCACACTGCGAGCGGCGATCGGGATACCACCGGTGATGACGATGGTCTCACCTCTGTTTACTATGCCTTTATGGATGAGCTCGTTTTCAATATTGATCATGGTTTGAGTCGTGCGATCCACTTGATTAAAATAAATCGGCGTCACTCCCCAAACAATAGATAAATAGTTATAAGTCTGTCTATAAGTAGTGCAGGCGATAATAGATGATTTGGGACGCATCTTAGAAATCAGCTGAACGCTTCTGCCTGAGCACGAAAAAGCGACTATCGCTTTTATATGATCGAGGCGCGCGTAGTTTTTTATACTCTGAGCGATCGCGACGGAGTTTATTTTTTCTTCGTCAGTCGGATCAATGGTCGCAAGATCTCTCATCTTCACTTCGATACATCCGCTAGCTTCCGCTTCTAGAGCGACTTTGCGCATATAATCGACAGCCAGGACCGGGTGATCTCCAGAAGCTGTTTCACCAGAGAGCATAACAGCATCAGTACCATCCAGAATCGCATTAGCCACATCAGAGACCTCGGCGCGAGTCGGGAAGGGGTTTTTGATCATTGAGTCCATCATTTGAGTAGCAGTTATAACGAACTTCTCATGATAATTAGATCTGCGGATAATTTCTTTTTGGAGCATAGGCACTTTTTCTGGATCCAGCTCTACGCCTAGATCTCCGCGCGCTACCATAATCCCATCAACTTCATCTAAGATACTATCCAGCTGTTTAATAGCTTGAGGCTTTTCGATCTTAGCGATAATTTTTATCGGCGCTTCTGGATGCGCGTCCCAGATTAAAGCTTTTAATTCTTTTATATCATCGCCGTGTCTCACAAACGATAGAGCGATAAAATCCACTTGCAGAGCGACTGCTTGCTTAATATCTTCGCGATCTTTTTGGGTGATGGCGACTAGATTAAGCTGTTCAGATTCCGGCAAATTCACTCCCTTATTGGATTTGAGCACTCCGCCGACAGCGACTTCACAAGCGACATCAGAGCCACTAATAGAGACTACTTGCAATCTCAAGAGCCCATCGTCCAGAAGCACTCTTTGACCAGGAGCTACTTCCGTAGGAAGCTCAGGATAGTTTCTAATAAAGACTCTGAGCGGGCTTGATGTGTAATCAGCGGAGCTTTCGTTAACGGTTAGAATAATTTTTTCGCCGGCTTTTATCGGTACACCAGCTTCAGGCAGAGTCCCAGTGCGGATTTTAGGACCTTGAAGATCAGCCATAATGCCGATAGGGCGATTATATTCTTTTGAGAGTCTGCGGATCAATTCGATTCTTTGACAGCGAATATCCCAATCTCCGTGCGAGCAATTAATGCGAGCCACGCTCATACCAGCTTCTATCATCGCTCTTAAAACCGCTTCGTCTTCACTAGACGGGCCTAAAGTAGCTACTATTTTTGTAAGTGAAAATTTATTTGCCATAACCAATAACTATAATACTAAACTTGGCACCGAACTGCTTTTAAAGAAGTCCCCGGATTAGCCAAAGTCCCCAAAACCACCTCTCGGCGCGCCCCGGTCGAACTCGGGACATTGTTTGGGATGCCATGAAAACTAGTAAAAGCCAGTAGCGAAAACAAAGTCGCCTCTTTGTATTGACTTTTTATGCCGAAATTCGAGTGATCCAAAAAACTAATTCGTGGATTAGCAATTTTCAGATGCTCCATAATAAAACAATTATTAACACCGCCGCCCGATAAAAAAACCTTGGCGATGGGATATTTTTTTAGCTCGCGGGTAATGGTCGTCACCGTAAAATGACTAACAGTAGCGATAATGTTTTCTTTATTACCCAGATCCAAAAATTTATCTGCGTACTTCTCATCAAAAAGCTCTCTGCCAGTGGATTTGGGGGGCGGGAGTTTAAAATACTCAGTCTTAAAATACATCGCCTCGATAAAATCTTCATTTACTCTACCCTGGTAAGCGATCGCTCCGTTTAAGTCATAAGGCTTATGAAAAAGTTTTTCTGTAAGCGAGTCTATCAGCGTGTTTCCAGGTCCGGTATCAAACGCAATAGTAGGCTTGCCGACCTGCATCACCGAGATATTAGCGATACCACCGAGATTTAGAGTCGCCACAGACTCAGTAGGAGATCTAACTAATTTTTCATCAATAAAACTCGTCAAAGGCGCACCGCAACCGCCAACAGCGATATCGGCAGACCGAAAATCAGCGATAGTCGGGATCCCAGAAATAGTCGCCAACACCGAAGCGTTACCTAGTTGCAAAGTACTTTTAGTGCCGTGAAACACAGTCTGCCCGTGCAAACCAATTAAATCAATTTCACCGCTAAATCCATCAGCTGATAATTCACTGATAAAATCACTCACCAAGGCGGCGATAAATTGAGAGTATTTAAAATTTAAATTTGATAAATCTTCCAGTGATGCTTTTTGAAGAGCGATCAAAATATCTATATCTCGTTTGACCCCAGGATCGAACTTATAACTCGATTCTTTTATAATCTTAAAATTTTTAAAATTGCCCAAGTCCCATCTGACAAGAGCCATATCGACTCCGTCCACAGAGGTGCCAGTATTAATACCCAAAACAAGCACTTCTAAAAATTATAACGCCTAGGACAAGAAGATTCAGCCCCGAATCACTCTAAATCCAAAAAATTAGCCAAAAGCTTATGACCATATTCAGATAATATTGACTCAGGGTGGTACTGAACGCCCACTAGATTAGGGGTATTTTTATGAGAAATCGCCATAACCAAGCCCTCTTTTGTCTCAGCAAGCAGATCTAGATCAGGGCACTCATCCACACTGGCGCGCTCCAAAATCAAGGAGTGGTAGCGAGTGGCGCGGTGATTTTTGGGTATATCTTTATAGAGCGAGTGATGAGATCGGATCAATATTTCACTGGTTTTACCGTGCATTAATTCTGGAGCGTGAATTAATTTGGCCCCAGCGAGCTCACCGATGGCCTGCATACCCAAACAAACTCCCAAGATAGGAATTTTGTGTTTGAAATTTTGGATCAGCTCTAGACTAATACCCGAATCAGCCGGTCTGCCCGGACCTGGGGAAATCAATATATGAGAGGGTTTGAGCTCGAGTACTTTTTGGATAGCAACATCAAGAGTATATTCATCGTTACGCCAGACAGTAGTACTTGCGCCTAACTCTTGGAGATATTGCACCAAGTTATAGGTAAAAGAATCGTAGTTATCAATTACTAGGACTTTTTTGTTCAAGCTCAAAACGCCTTAGACAGCGGCTTTGGACCTGCTACCTTTGATTTCTTCAGCGATATTAGGAGGCACTTCCTCATAAGCGCAGAATTCCATCGTAAAAGTTCCTTGACCTTTTGTTTTGTTACGGATATCAGTCGCGTAACCAAACATATTAGCAAGAGGAACCATAGTAGCTACGTGAGAAACGCCTTTGTCGGTTTCCATTTTTTCGACGCGACCACGGCGAGAAGAAATATCACCGATCACATCGCCCATATAAGCTTCAGGGACTTCGATATCCACTTTCATAATAGGCTCAAGAATCACTGGGCGAGCCTTATTCACGCCATCTTTTAGAGCCATAGATCCAGCGATACCGAACGCCATCTCGTTAGAGTCGACTTCGTGGAAAGAACCGTGCACTAGTGTCGCTTTTACGCCGAGTACTTCATAACCCGCAACAACACCGCCTTGCATCGCTTCTCTAACACCTTTTTCGACTGCTGGAATATATTCTTTTGGAATAATACCGCCGACGATCTTGTTAACGAAGGTAAGACCAGGAAGCTCGACACCTTCTTCGTCTTTGCCGATAGGAGCTGGTTCAAAATCAATGACCACGTGTCCGTACTGACCGCGACCACCAGACTGCTTAGCGTACTTAATATCAGAAGTAGATTTAGATCTGATCGTCTCGCGATAAGCTACTTGAGGCTTACCGACATCAGCTTCTACCTTAAATTCACGGCGACAACGATCGACAAGAATTTCTAAATGGAGCTCACCCATACCAGAAATAATAGTTTGACCAGTTTCGTGATCGACTTTAACTCTGAAGGTAGGATCTTCTTCAGCCAGCTTGTGGAGCGCTGTCGAGAGTTTTTCTTGATCAGCTTTTGTTTTTGGTTCGATAGCGACCGAGATAACCGGCTCTGGAACGTGAAGAGATTCTAGGATAACTGATTTTTTCTCATCACAGAAAGTATCACCAGTAGTAGTATCCTTGAAGCCCACAACCGCGCAGATATCACCAGCGCAGATTTCTGGAATTTCTTCTCTGTCATCTGACTGAAGTTTTACTAGACGCGAAACGCGCTCCTTGATTCCTTTTGAGGAGTTATACACGTAAGAACCCGCGCTAACCACGCCAGAATACATTCTAACGAAAGTCAAGCGACCCACAAAAGGATCGGTCATCACCTTAAACGCTAAACCAGCCATAGGCTCGTTATCATCACATTTACGAGTGACTTCATTACCATCGCGGTCGATACCTTTGATTTGCTGGACTTCAAGAGGGTTCGGAAGGTAATCTACGACTGCATCTAAAAGTTTTTGCACGCCTTTGTTTTTGAAGGCTGATCCGCAAAGAACTGGAATAACTTGAAGTTGTGTGACAGCGTTATGGAGACCTTGCTTAAGCTCTTCTACGCTAAAAGCATCTTCGCCTTCTTCAAGATATTTATTCATCATCTCTTCGTCAATCTCTGCAATAGCCTCTATGAGCTCGGTTCTAAGCGCTGTGCACTTGTCTTTTAGATCATCTGGATAGCCGTCAGTGATTTGGACATCTTTACCGATATCATCCTTGGAGATATAAGTTTTTTTCTCGATTAGATCGACAATGCCTTGGAACTGATCTTCAGCACCGACAGGCACTTGAAGAGGTCTAGCATTTACACGCACATCATTACGCAACTGATCTACCACTCTAAAGAAATTCGCGCCCGAGCGATCCATCTTGTTTACAAAGACGATACGCGGAACTTTGTAACGATCAGCTTGTCTCCAAACAGTCTTAGTCTGAGGCTGAACGCCGCCCACCGAGCACAATACGATAATTACACCGTCAAGTACACGCATAGATCTTTCTACTTCGATAGTAAAGTCCACGTGTCCCGGGGTGTCGATCAAATTGATAAATTTATTTTTCCATTCAGTAGAGATCGCCGCCGCGGTGATGGTGATACCTCTTTCTTTTTCTTGCTCCATCCAGTCAGTGACTGAAGTACCTTCGTGAACTTCACCGATCTTATGGATTTTACCGGAGTAAAACAAAACTCTTTCGGTAGTGGTGGTTTTACCAGCGTCGATATGCGCGGCAATACCAATATTTCTATAATCTTCGTATTTTACTTTTCTTGCCATTTTTTATTCCTTTGATATTTAGGTACCGAAAATATTAATTTTCAGGTTTCCTTATTATTCTAAAGTTTTTTAGTTAAATGTGTCTACACCATCACAAAAGACTTATTATTGCTTTAGCTTTTTCATGGGCTTAGTGTTAATACCAGTTTCGGAGCTTTGATTCTTATCAGAGAATTTCCCAGTCGGGGACTTGAGTTTAGCCGCTATCTGAAATTCACTGTATTTTTGATTATTTTCTTCGTAGTCTCTAGTCCCGAGAATTAGAGCTTCTCTTACAAACTCAGAATTATTATTCAGATTAATTGAAAGTGAAGAAACATCTTCGGCACTGCGAGCCTTACCTATAACAAGGATCTTGGTCCTATCACCGCTAAATCTATCGAACCAAACTTCTTTTGGAGTGAGCTTGCTCAGGTCACTTAGGATTTTATTCCAAGGGGTTCTGCGCTTGGTGATATCTAAGAAAAATTCTCTTTGGGAGTTAAGTTCCATTTCATCTTGCTTGAGATTTTTGTATTGGCTAAGCATTTTTCTGTGGCGCTCAGATTGACGCTCGAGATTGTGCAAACGCGCTCTAGCTCTGAAGTTGGCGGCTTGAAACGTACCCGTCAAAAAAATCATACTAGCAATAAGGACTGCTGATGCCAAAAATAAAATATTGCGCGGAGTCATCGGAATCGGTGGCTGAGGGAGTTTGATTTCTTTTGCCACATTAAGTCCTTGCGGAGCGCGCTGAAGATTATTGATGATATATCTCATCGGATTTTCTAAAATTTGATGAGGGTAGGTAAGACCGAATCCTAGAGCGGAATCCTGCATCCTCGGTCCGAATAAATAGATCTTAGATAAATTCAAATTATCCACATGATCAAAATAGCTCACAATAAAGCGATTTATATCACCGATTTGATCTCCGGTATTAGGCATATAAGCAAGAGCCATCGGAAAATTCTTACCCCAGATGGTAATCTCTGTGCGGTCATGACCGACCCAAGCGCTGGCACGCAGTTCGTTAATAGGTTCTGCTCCCAGTAAATAAATATTAGGCACTATGGCTGAAAGCTTGAGTTTGAGCGCTTCAGAGAGGCTTTCTAGTTTTTTGTAGACGTCTTTTTTGGCAGAGAGCACGATGTAATCACAAAGTTTTTGCTCACCTTCGTCTCGCTGAGTGACATCTAGCCTCTGGACCCCAAACCGCTTACCAATTAAAGCACGATTTATTTCAAGACCCAAAAAAAGCATTTTTTCTTTATCGCTTACATTATCAGGCAAAGTGATTATTTGATGATTTAAGCAGACCAATGGAAGTGTTACTATCAGCTCGCTACAGCCAAAATCCTTATCTTCTACTTCTTGTAAAAATTTCTTGGTAGCGTTTTCGGTATCAAGAAAAAACTGCTCGACGCTAGTATCAGAGATATAGGTATAACCCTTACAGTAAAGAGAAATAAACTCCTCACTAAAATCTAAAATAAGCTGACCTGTGCCCGAAGACATATATGCGTCCTAAGTCTTAAAAGACTAATTAAGCTCCAATAACCGCAGTAGCTCAACAAAAAGATGATTACCGCGATAAACCATATT
>Ga0169931_10000530_pt1 | contig 62669 bp, 47 predicted proteins | sample Kivu_15m_20L_FD_129675 | JGI IMG/M metagenome (GOLD analysis project Ga0169931, IMG submission 129675) | Freshwater microbial communities from Lake Kivu, Western Province, Rwanda to study Microbial Dark Matter (Phase II) - Kivu_15m_20L... | ecosystem: Environmental > Aquatic > Freshwater > Lake... | reverse complement strand
AATAAAACCAGGATTGTCGCAACGGTTGAAAAGAACAAAGGCGGCCTGTCCGCCCTCAAGGTAAACAGGCTTGTAATACCTGCACCCACCAAAGAAAACAAACGCGTCACCCAGACCTGCGTAAGTCATATATCTAGGGTTCTGGCGTTCGCAAATCCTCTCGATTGCATGCCTGGAAAACCCGACGGTGTATTCGTTTTCGCCAAACTTAATCTGGGGCCTCTTTCGACTGAAATAGATGCTGCCTCCAGGAGACTTCTCGGTCAATAGACTATCGAAACCGACAACGATTCTTCTCCCAACAAATTGAATTGCGACATCATTGAAGGGTAGGTATTTCTTTTTTGAATCCTCAGGAATTCTCCTGAGGAGTCTTTCGCCGTAGCCACAAGCCCACATCAAAACGGTTTTGTTTTTTGTTTCTTCGCTAACACCTTTTACACCAGAAAAGCCATCCTTGGCCATGCGCACAAAAACGCCAAAACCCTGCTCACAACCCTTTTTATAAAATTCACGTTCTTCGGGTCCAAAGACAGATGGATCAGAAAACCTTATCTTGGAGACGGCATCTCTAACCAAAGCGACTAGGTCAGGATTCCCATTTTTTGGATCGATCAAAACTAGTGGATAAATACTTTCAAGATCCCGCTCAATTTTCTCCTTGTGCTTTCTTTTTTCCCGATCCTTTTTTTTCTGGAATTTTTTCTTCGGACTGCTCATTTGCTCCGCTCCAATCGATTCAAGCTGAATCGCAAGAAACCAGCCAACTAAGTTGAGGTTAAAACGCTTAAGGCTTTAAAGGAGGCGAGGGGCACTTACCCCTCGCCTAACCTACAGACAACAACCCTGTAAAAAACCCTGAAAAAAGGCCATGCCTTAGTGGGCAGGCACGGTTGACACTTATTCGAAGGTGTTTTTGTAAACTTCTTCTGTGATGACCCTCATTCCAGGGCGAAGGAGGTCTACTATTTCCTGCAGTCTGCTTTCAGTGATTTTCAACTTAACCGAGTAGAGGTCTTCCAAAGTTTCAGCCATTTCTGAAATCAGGTCCAGGAATGCTTGGGGCTCTTTGGTCTTCTGATAAAACACCTCATGGAGCATTTCAGCAATATTTGAGGCGGCATTCGAGTTCTCAAACGCCAACTGACCATACTTCTCTGCGACATTCGGATCGTACAAACCCTTCTTTTTTAGCTTCTCCATCTCAGCGTAGTTTTTTGCGAAACAAGAAAAATCCGGGACCAGTTCTTTCAATGCCTGGGGGAACTCCAGCCCTGCACTGGGTTTTCCAGGTTTTTTGGCCAGGGCCTTTTGTTTCTTGGTCACTTCCATACTCCTCGTTAAAACCGTATGCCACAAAAAATGGATGGTCTACCCAGATCATCCTTCACATGCGTTCCAATTCAGCAGGCGCCAGTGGACGCCCGAATACAAGCACAAAAAATGAGGGCTGAAATCCGAAGGAGAAGGGATTACTCCCAGGTGAACCTAGTAAGTCCCGTCGTAGAACTTTTTGATACTTTCTCGAAGGATCCCAGCCTGATCCTCCTGGCCCAGCTTGTTCCTGGCACGGGTGATAGCCTTCAAAAGCTCAAGGTTGTTTGCGATGTCATAAAGAAGGTCGAGGCAAAAAATGCCCCGAACGGATTCCACCTTTTCATGGTTTTCATCAAGAACAGCGGCCTTTCCCTTACGGCCCTTCTTGTGGACATGCGTGACTCGGTTGATAAGGGGAGCTGGAAACCCCTCCCTTTTCAAAAGCTCCGCGTCCAGAACCGCCCACCCGTCACAGAATTCCAAGAGGGCCAAAACCATGTTCGATGGGACAGACCTCCAAGTTGCGATTTCACTGGTACCCAAGGTTTGCTCCTTTGAAAAAAGGAAAAACGGTGGCAAACACCACCCAAAGGGTTAGACCGTTCGGGAAAACGTGTAGGGGACAAAAATTTTGAAAAAGTAGGCCGGTGTTCAGCTGGTCCCGCCGTTTAGCTTGGGATCCCCTTGACCGTTTCTAAAGGCTTTACCCTTTTTCCGAAAATGCTGGAATTTGCCTTTTGTTGCCAGATAACCGTGGGAAACGGGCCCTACGTCACTTTTTACGTTACTTTGGTCACTGACCTCGGTTTTTTGCCGGGATTTTTCAATTGTTTCTACCCTAGCCGGGTAGCTTCTGATAGCACAAAAACAGCAAGGCTCCGGAATCAAGTTTCCGGAGCTTTGCTGTTTTTGTGTATATAAGGTTTGGCGCCTGAGTTAGCAGTCAGAAAAATCCCGGTGAACAAAGGTCAGAATCCTAATCAATCGCTCTCTCATTCAGGAGATGGAGCTAATGACCAGGTCCACTTTAGTCCTTTTGGCCCTCCACTTTTCATCCCAGATAGTTTTTGCCTGTCCACAAAACCCGGATTTGCCCGACCCGCCTTTGGAGGTGCTTTGCGCAAGGTTGCAAAAAACCTTGCAAGAGATGCGGGCTAAAGCTGAATTCCCGGGAATCAGCGTGGGTTTTGTGCTTAAAGAAGGCGTATCAGCGGGAGTAGCCGCCGGGTACGCCGAGGTGGAAAACAAGGTATCCCTCAGGAAAGCCGACCGGCTCCTCGCCGGAAGTGTGGGCAAGATGTTCGTTTCAGCCGCCATCTTGCAACTGGTTGAAGAAGGCAGGGTGGGATTGGATGACCCGGTGTCCAAATGGCTGGGACAGGAGTCGTGGTTTGACCGGCTGCCGAATGCCAAGGACATGACGCTGCGTTCTCTCCTCAACCACACCGCCGGGGTGCCGGAATACTTTGAGCAAAAGGGTTTCACCCAAGCATTGCTGGCCGATGCCGATAAGGAATGGACTCCTTCCGAGAGGCTGGCTTTCGTGCTGGATGCCAAGCCGCCATTTTCTGTGGGCCGGGGTTGGGAATACTCGGACACGCATTACATTCTGGTGGGCCTGGTTTTCGAGAAAGCAAGCGGTAAGCCCTTGTTTGAGGAGATCAGCCGCCGGTTTTTGCAACCACAAAAATTGTTTGGAATCATACCTTCCGACCGCCGGGAGATTCCCGGACTGATAAACGGATACGCCAGCCCCAGAAATCCCCTTGGGTTCGACGGACGGACCATTTCCGGGGGGAAGTTGATGACCAACCCCCAAGTGGAATGGGCGGGAGGGGGATTGGCAACAACTCCTGAAGATTTGGCGCTTTGGGCGAAAAGATTATTCGAGGGCAAAGCCCTCAAGCCGGAAACCTTGCAAGCGATGCTGACGGGGGTGGACATGCCAGGGGGTGGGGGCAAGGGGAAGGGAGGGAAGTATGGGTTGGGGGTCATGATCCGGGAAACGGAGTGGGGGCCCAGCTACGGCCATGGTGGATGGTTTCCAGGTTACCGGACCGAAGTTGCCTATTTCCCTGAAAAGAAGGTGGCAATCACTGTGCAGTTCAACACCGACGATGGAAAATCAATGAAAAAGAGTACGTCGGCGTACTTGGAAGATGTGGCCCGTGTCTTGATGGGCCCGGGGAAATAGTCTGCCGATCCATGGAAACCCTGCCCCAATTATCCAAGGAGCTCGGCAAGTGGGTTCCAGGGCTTATTAAGACATTTTTGGCGATTAAAAGATATAAATTTACACCTGCCTCCAGGGAAGGCAGTTGAGGAAGGACTTTGGCTGGACTCCCCTGCTTTTAGGGGCGTCCAGATTTGCGGTAACTGCCCGTATTTCAGCGTCCATGCGATTGTTGCCGTTCATGCTTGGTGAGATACGGTGTAAGGCACAGGTCCCCTCACTGGATCGGCGTCGGTTTGTCCTCCCCTTCATCCGTCCATTGGCGACCAACCGCATCCATGTTTTTGGGTGGTGAAACCTTCGGCGCCTGCAATCCGAAGGCCTTGGCCCTCTTGGCCCGAACCTGTTTTTCGGAAATGTTGAATTTCCGGTCCCTTTCGGCCACAAGCTTGGGGTCAGCCTGCCCATCTCCCATCAGGGACCAAATCAGCAACGGTTCGCCCATGGGCACCGGGGTGGACCAGTCCGGCCAGGTGTGCCAGGCTTTTCCCCACATGTTGATCACGGTCTTCATGAATTTCATCTCCTCCTCGGGATCCATTCCCGGGGCGGTGAGTCCGCCTCCCAGCACCTCGTAGGTGTGAGCATGCCAATATTTCTTTTCCCCTTCCGGCAGTGCCCTGTAGGCTTCGTCCGAGATGAGGTATTCCACGCCGATCAACCGGGCGTTGGGTTCCATGGAGTCGAACAGCACGCACTGGAAGATGTCATCCTTGCCGTGGGCCTTGTGCGCCGCGCAGTAGTGATGCGTGAGGAACTGCAGCTTCGGGTTGCTCTTGGCCATGTGGATACCGCAGAAGTGGGCGTGCGGACCACCGAGCGGGCCTCCGGGGGCGGCGGCTGCGTGACCAGGCTTCTGGTCGGATGCGCTGGCCGTGAGCGTGGCTCCCAGACCACCCAGTGCCCCCACCATTTTTCTGCGGTCCATGCTGCACTCCCTTTCCCTTGATGAAATACCCACAGCGAATCTCTGTTATTTCCAAGCACATGGTAACCATTTCCGAAAGGGAATGCCGGGTTGCTCCAAATTCACACCGTCCCCAACCCCTCCCTACCCGATAGGCTCCAAAGCCGATCCACCGATGCAATTTTAGGCAGCCGGGTCAGGCGAGTGTTTTGCTTTCATGGCACCCAAAAACTGTATGGTTACCCTTGGCCCACAAAGGGATGCAGGGTTATTTTTCAGTCCGGCGGCCCCGGTAGCCGATGGATGCATATGGATGAACTGGGCCTTTCTTCCGCGAGGAGGTGGCCATGTCCGAGCGTGTGCTTTATCTGCATGGATTTTCCGGCAAGCCCGACGGGGTGAAATTTCAGGCGTTGCATAACGCCCGGCCCCAGTTCAACTTGCATCCACCGTTGCAACTCCCGTTCCCCGACCGTCTGCCGGAGGGAGTATTGCAAAAAACCATGGTCGTTCTCAGCGTTTGGTCGAGGCTGCGCAAGGCCCTGGAAGTGGCGCAGAGGGCCGTCGATTCCTTCCATCCGGATGTCATTGTGGGTTCCAGCATGGGCGGAGCCCTTGCCACCCAACTCAAGTCCTCCGCCGCCCTTGTCCTGATTGCCCCGGCGACGCGTATCAGTTGGCTTCCCGTTGGTTTCGGTCCATATCCCGATGTTCCTGTCCCACCTGCCACCATCCTCATCCACTCGCCAAATGATCGGCTCGTCCCTCTGGAGGCCAGCCGAGCCCTCCTGCGCAGGAGCCAGCCCACCGATCCCGAGGGGTTGAAAACGATCCAACGGGTGGGAGCAGGTCTCACCGCTTTGGGATTTTTCCCTGAGGAGCACAGGCTTTTGGTTCTGGGGGCGTCCCATAGTTGCAATGATCCCGACCCGCTGTCCAAAGGTCTGCACCAGGATCATCCCCATGTGGCACTGGTCGAATCAGCCCGTTTGCTGTCCGGGCGGTTGGGAAGCATCGGCAGCATGCGGTCCGCGGCATAGCCACAAGTCTGGATCAGAAACTGCCTCGGCAGGGCAGCCTGCCATCGGCTGAATGGTTTTCAGGAAGCGGCCGTCGCCCTCCAATCCTCTGATTGCCTAGGTGAAAAAAAGAAGGCCGAACCTTGCCAGGCGCGGCCTTCTTCTGTGGGGGGAGGGGTATTGCAAACAAGCACCGGTGGTATCCGGGCCCTGATCCATTCCCGGCCTGTTTATTCCACCGTCCAAAGGTCGTCATTGCGGAAGAGCTTTTGCAGGTCGCCCTTGCCCTTTTTGGCCAAGGCTTCCCGCATCTGGTCTTCCATCAGAGACTCGTAGGTCGGTTCCTCGGACTGGCGCAGCACGCCGAAAACCTCCGGGAAATCAGGGTTGGCAAAACGGCTCAACAGGTAGGCCATGGTGGGATTGGCCGCCTTCTCGTCATGGATCACCACATCATCCAGCGGGCAGTCGGCCCCGATGGTCACCACCTTGGGCTCCAGGCCGTTCAGCCGGATTCCCTTGTCCCGGTTCTTGCCGAAAACCATCGGCTTGCCGTGCTCCAGGAACAGGGCGTTGTCGGAACGGGTGGCCTTGTCGGTCACGTAATTGAAAACCCCGTCATTGAAGATCTTGCAGTTCTGATAGATCTCGACAAAGGCCGATCCCTTGTGGGCCGCCGCCCGTTGCAGGATCGAGGTGGTGTGCACCGGGTCCATGTCCATGGTCCTGGCCACGAAGGTCGCCTCGGCTGCCAGGGCCAGGCTTAGTGGGCGGATCGGGGAGTCGATCGATCCCGTTGAGCTGGTCTTGGATTTTGTGCCAAGACGCGATGTCGGCGAGTATTGGCCCTTGGTCAAGCCGTAGATCTCGTTGTTGAACAGCAGCACCTTGATGTCCACATTCCGGCGCAGGGAGTGGATGAGGTGATTGCCGCCGATGGAAAGACCGTCGCCGTCGCCGGTCACCAGCCAAACCATCAGGTCGGGTTGCGCCATCTTCAGCCCGGTGGCGAAGGTGGGGGCCCGTCCGTGGATGGTGTGGAACCCGTAGGTGTTCATGTAGTACGGGAAACGGCTGGAGCAGCCGATGCCGGATACGAACACCATCTTTTCCTTCGGAAAATCCAAAGTGCTCAGCGCCTTGCGGGTCTGGGCAAGGATCGAGTAGTCGCCGCAGCCGGGGCACCAGCGGATCTCCTGGTCGCTGGCGAAATCGGCTGGCTTCAGCGTGGGCAATTGCGTGGTGGCCATGGTCGATACCTTCTCGCTAGTTCACGAATGGATGGATGGATGGGTGTCAGTTCTTGAAGAAGCCGGCGATGGCGTCCTCGATTTCCGAGACCAGGAACGGCCGCCCCTGGACCTTGTTGAGGCCCTTGGCGTCGATCAGGAACATGCCGCGCAGAAGCAGCAGCAGTTGCCCCGCGTTCAGCTCGGGTACCAGGAAGTGCTTGAACTTCTTGAACACCTCGCCGGTGTTCTTCGGGAACGGGTTGAGATAACGGAAGTGGACCTGCCCGATTTTCCGGCCCTGGCGGCGGGCCCTCTGGACCGCGGTTGCGATCGAACCGTAGGTGCCGCCCCAGCCGATCACCAGCAGATCCCCTTCCTGATCGCCTTCCAATTCCAGGTCCGGTATCGTCTGGGCGATGTTCGCCACCTTTTGGGCGCGGGTCCGCACCATGTGCTCATGGTTGCCGGCCTCGTAGTTGATGTTGCCGGTGACATCCTGCTTCTCGAGGCCGCCAATGCGGTGCTCCAGGCCGGGGGTGCCGGGAACAGCCCAGGGCCGTGACAGTTTTTCATCACGCTTGTAGGGCAGGAATTTGCCGGGCTCCCCGGCCCCGTTTTCATGCGACGGGCCGTTGCTGGTCCCGTTGGGCGCGGTTGGGTGCTTGATGGTGATCTTCGGCAATTGATCCACCGACGGGATGAGCCACGGCTCGGCGCCGTTGGCGATGTAACCGTCAGAAAGGAGGAAGGTGGGCACCATGAACTCCGTGGCGATGCGGACCGCCTCGAAAGCCATGTCAAAACAGTCGGAGGGAGACCGTGGTGCGATGACCGCCACCGGCGATTCCCCGTTGCGGCCGAAGAAGGCCTGCAGCAGGTCGGCCTGCTCCGTCTTGGTGGGAAGCCCGGTGCTGGGGCCGCCCCGCTGGACATCGATGATGACCACGGGCAGTTCCGTCATCACCGCCAGGTTCACGGCCTCGGATTTCAGGCAAACCCCCGGACCGCTCGTGCTGGTGATGCCCAGCGCGCCGCCGTAGGAAGCTCCGATCGCCATGCCGGCCGCGGCGATCTCGTCCTCGGCCTGCAGGGTCTTCACGCCGAAATGCTTCATCTCGGTGAGGGTGTGCAGAATGTCCGAGGCGGGCGTGATCGGGTAGCTGGCGCACACCAGGGTCTTTTCCGCCATTTGGGCGGCGGCCACCAGACCCATGGACAGGGCCTCGTTGCCTGTCAGCTTCCGGTAGGTACCGGGTTTGGTCTTGGCCTTGGCCACCCGGTACTGCACCGGCATCACCTCGACCGTATCGCCGTAGTTGTAACCGGCCTTGAGGGCGTCGAGGTTCGCCTTGAGAATGTCGGGCTTCTTGCCGAACTTGGCATTCAGCCACCTGATGGTCGAGTCCAGGCTCCGCTCGAACATCCAGAAAACCAGGCCCAGGGCGAAGAAGTTCTTGCAGCGGTCCGCGTCCCGCATCGCCAGGTTGCATTCCTTGACCGCCTCACGGTTCAGCGTGTCAATCGGCACGCGGATGATCCGGAACCCCTTGAGACTGCCATCCTCCAGCGGGTTGTTGGCGTATTTCGCCTTGGCCAGGTCGTTGGCGCCGAACGAATCGCTGTTGACGATCAGGATGCCGTCGGGAAGCAAATCCTTGATATTGGTCTTCAGGGCGGCGGGGTTCATCACCACAAGGCAGTTCAGGCTGTCCCCGGGCGTGTGGATATCCGTGTTGGCGAAGTGCACCTGGAAACCGGACACCCCGGCCAGCGTGCCGGCGGGGGCGCGGATTTCGGCCGGAAAGTCCGGGAAGGTGGCGATGTCATTGCCCATGATGGCCGAGACATTGGTGAACTGGGTTCCAGCCACCTGCATCCCGTCGCCAGAATCGCCGGCAAATCGGATGGTGATCGAATCAACTTCCTCAACCCGGCGGGGTGAGGTTGGCGCCGTCGCGGACATCATCTGTTCCTTGTTTGGGCCATGAAAACATATCGGGGGCGGGATTGATTGAGGCCGTGATCCCTGGGGTGCCGATCCTGCGACAAAAAGTCACCCACAGGGAAGCTCTTTTCAGTAGGCAAACTGACCGGATCGCCCCGAGGAAATCCCGATAGCTGGCCGTAGGTTGAGGATGCCGAAAGCCCGTGCCAAAGTCGGGAAAGCAGGCAATCGGGCCACAAGAATTAATTTACCAGAAAAACCCCTTGCCGGGACAAGGCCATGCCATTCGGTTCATCCCATTTTTTCAGGAAATGACGGAACCGTCAGATTCAGGTATCGCCGAATAACGAAATATCTTGAATAATTATAAAGATATTTTGTGAAATCTGAATTTTTGGGATTGGGGGCAACCCAGCCACCCCATGGCCGGACGGATGCGGCTGCCGAGGTGGTGTGTTACCATGCTGCCGTTGACGGGCCTTGGTTTCGTCCAGCCTCGCTTTCCCGTTTTAGGCATGCCCCGGATCCCCCCCCTGAGATTGCTGCAAGGAGTAGGAACATGAGTGTTTCCGCCAAATTCAAGCTGGTGCCCGAAGTGGCCAAATTCTTGGCCGGGAACTCATTCCCCGGGTTTGTTGCCGGCAAGGATTTCTCCGGTACCGGCAGCGGAACGATCCCCACGATCGACCCGGGTTCCGGCGAAAAGATCGGCGAAATCCACGACATGACCGCCGCCGATGTGGACAAGGCGGTGGAAGCTGCCAATCACGCATTTCCCAAATGGGCCGCCCTGTCCCAGCAGGACCGAGGCGCGATCCTGCTGAAGCTGGCTAACGCGGTCGAAAAACACAAGGCGGTCATTGCCCAGATCGAGGCACTGGAAGCCGGGAAAATCGAGGCCCAGGCCCAGGGCGATGTGCAGAATTTCATCGACACCATGCGCTATTTCGTGAAGCTGGCCGAGGGAGTGCACCCCCGCACCAAGCTAAATGTGCCCGGCCACGAGGCCTATGTCCATCGCGCTCCCTGGGGGGCCTGTGGCTTCATTTTTCCATGGAATTTCCCGTTCCTGCTGATTGGCTGGGGCATCTCCCCCGCCTTGGCAGCCGGCAACACCGTTGTCATCAAGCCGGCCGAGGACACCTCCCTTTCGGCCATTTACCTGGCCCGTCTGGCCAAGGAGGCCGGCGTTCCCGACGGCGTGATCAATGTGATCACGGGCCTTGGCCAGACAGCCGGTGCCGCCCTGTCAGCCAATCCCAATATCAAGCGCATGTCCTTCACGGGCTCGCCCGAGGTGGGCAAGCTGGTGGCCGAGGCCTGCGGGCGAAACCTGGTGCCCGTGAAACTGGAGCTCGGGGGCAAGGGCGCCGCGGTGGTGTTCGAGGATGTCGATGTCGAATCCGTGGCCGACAAGCTGGTGGGTGCCATCACCTTCCACACTGGCCAGGTCTGCTGCGATGCCACCCGGTGGTTCGTCCAGTCCAAGATCTATGACCGGTTCATCGCCCGCTGCAAGGAGAAGCTGGACCAGGTAAAGATCGGCCACCCCCTGGATCCCACCAGCCAAATGGGCCCGGTGGTGAATCCCAAGCAGCGGGCGCGCGTGCTGGGCTACCAGGAAAATGGCCAGGCCACCGGTGCCCAGTGCATCTACGGCGGCGGCCCTGCCACCGTGGCCGGGTGCGATGGCAACTATGTCAGGCCGGCCCTGCTAACCGGGCCGCTGGACAATGTCGCCGCCCGCGAGGAGATTTTCGGCCCGGTGGCCTACGTGGCCAGGTTCGATACCGAGGAGCAGGCAATCGCCATGGCCAATGACACCGATTACGGACTGGCCAACAGCGTCTGGACCGGCGACAGCGCCCGAGCCGCCCGCGTGGCCGAGGCCATGGTGGCCGGCAACAGTTGGATCAATGCCCACAATGTGTTCGCCCACGGCGTGCCCTACGGCGGCGTCAAGAAGAGCGGTTTGGGCGGTGGCGTGCTGTCCCCCGAGGTGCTGATGGACTACTACCGCAGCACCTCCGTGGTCCGCCCGGTCTAAACTTCCGACCCCCAACCTGGCGTCATTACCCGGGCCGGAAACACCCAAAGGTTTCCGGCCCGGGTCCGTTTCCGGGTACGCTTGACCGTTTCCGGCCATTGCAAATAAGATCGAATAGTTCGGCTGGCGAATAATCTGCCGGAGTGGGTGATGAAACCTCTGGAACGGAAAGCCGCAGACCTGCGGGACATATTCCACGCGCTGGTCAAGCACTTCAAGCTGGTGAATTCCGCCGCTGCCAACGCCTCACATGACCGCCTGAACATGCAGGAGCTGCGGGTCGTCGAGTTCATCGGCGAAAACGGCCCCAAGATCATGCGCGAGCTGGCCGAGGAGTTGGGCGTGGCGGTGAACACCGTCACAGGCATCGTGGACGAGCTGGAGGAAATGAAGCTCGTTTCCCGGCAAAAATCGCCCAAGGATCGCCGCATCATCCGCGTGGAGCTGACCGAGTCGGGGAGGTCCACCTTCCAGGAGGCGACCGACCTTACCAGGCGGTTCATGGGGAACATGCTGGAGGCGCTCACCGAGGAGGAGCAGGAAATATTCATGGTGCTGTTTCGCAAGATCGCGCGGGGCGCGAGGTCCGGAGCCAAGGCCCTGATGACCCACACGGGCGGGGAAAAGGCTAAATAGTTCCAAAAACGAATCATTCGAAAAATGAAAATTCCATGAATCCGATGGTTCGGATTCTTTTGCGAGGAGGGATTGTGAGCCAGCCAAACATGACACCAGGCCCAGGGGGCGGAAAACCCGCCCGGACATGGACCCGTGTGGCTTTTTACTCGGTTCTGGCGATCGGCCTGGCCGCGGGCGGTTATCTCTTCCTTTCCGGGAAATTCCAGGGTGAGAAACGCGAAAAATTGCCCGATGACCCCACGCCCGCCAGGCCCCCGGGGTCCGCGGTGGTGGTGACGATGGAAACCGTGAAGCCGCGGCCGATCCAGCGGGCGGTGGAGGCGACCGGCACGCTGTTCGGTTACGAGGAGGTGACCGTCACCGCCAAGGTGGAGGGACGTATCAAAGCTGTCCACCGCGATGTCGGGGACCAGGTCAAGCCGGGTGACCTGCTGGTGGAGATTGAACCCACCGATTTTGAGCAAGCCGTGCAGCAGGACGAGCGGGCCCTGCAGGTGGAGTTGGCCAAACTCGGCCTGCAACAGCCGCCTGACGCCGGCTTCGACCTGACCAAGGTCCCCACCGTGATGCAGGCGCAGGTGAAGCTGGACACCACCCGGTCTCGGTTGGACCGCCAAACGCGCCTGAGGGGATCAGGCAGCATATCCCCCGAGGAAATCGAGAGCGTCACCGGTGACTTCCGGGCCGCCCAGGCCGAATACGCCAACCAGTTGCTGCTGGCGCGTGCGGGTTTGGCCACGATCCAGCTCAAGCAGTCCACCCTGGCTATTTCGCGCCTGAAACTGGCGGAAACCCGGGTGGTGGTTCCCACTCCCACCCGGCCCGTTCCTGGGGCGGAAAAGGGCGTGGTGTATTCGGTCACCGCGCGCAAGGTGAGCGAAGGCACCCTGGTGCGTGCCGGGAACGAGGTCTGCAGGCTGGTGATCGACCGCACCCTGAAACTGCGGTTGCCGGTGCCGGAGCGATTCGGCCCCGAAATCAAAACAGGGCAGCAGGTCTCGGTGACCACGGCCGCGTTGGGCAAACCGGTGCCAGGCACCGTGGCCCGCATCAATCCCGCCGTGGATCCGGCCACCCGCACCATCGAGGTGGAGGTGCAGGTGCCCAATCCCACCGGTGAGCTGAAATCGGGCGGCTTCGCCAAGGCGGCCATTCTCACCCGGACCGACCCCGGGGCCATGACGGTGCCCCTGACGGCCCCCTACAGCTTCGCCGGCACCACTCGGGTTTTCGTGGTGGAGCAGGGCAAGGCCAGGGATGTGCCGGTCACCTTGGGATTGCAGACCACCGACTGGGTGGAGGTTGTCCAGCCTGCCCTGCCGCCCGGGGCGCAAGTGGTGACCAGCGGGCAGGCCCTGCTGGGAGATGGGACTGCGGTGACCGTGCGGGAAACATCGGAGAAGGGGAATCGTTGAGGACGGAATTGCGGCCGGCCAGGCCGGGATGAGCGGGTCGGTTGGTTTCTCGTAGTCTCCCAGGGAGATTGTGTCCGTGAGCATTTCCGAGATCTGCATCCGCCGGCCGGTGTTCACCTGGGTGCTCGCCGCCATTCCGGCGGTGCTGGGCCTGGTTTCCTATTTTGATCTGGGGGTGGACCTGTTCCCCAAGGTCGATTTCCCGGTGGTGTCGGTCACCGCCAACCTGCCCGGAACCGGGGCAGAGGAGATGGAATCCAGCGTCACCAAGGTCATCGAGGAGGCGGTCAACACCATTTCCGGCGTGGACGAGGTCCAATCCAGGACACGCGAGGGATTCACCAGTGTCGTGGTCCAGTTCACGCTGGAGAAAAACGGCGATGTGGGCGCCCAGGAGGTCCGCGACAAGGTTTCGTCCATCACCAAGCAATTGCCGCAGGGGATGGAACCCCCCGTCATCAACAAATTCGACCTCGGTTCGGCCCCCATCATGACCATCGGCGTTTCCGGCAGCCGGCCGGTGCGCGATGTGACCGAGATCGCACGCCTGCAAATTCTGGAAAGGCTCCAGACGGTGCCCGGCGTGGGCGCGGTCTTCATGTCCGGCAATCGCAGCCGGGCGGTCAATGTGATCGTCGACACGGACAAGCTGTCCTCCTACGGCCTGTCCGTCGAGGATGTCCGCCAGGCCTTGGCCAATCAGAACCTGGAGGTGCCTGGGGGCATTTTGGACCAGGGCCAGCGCGAGCTGGTGCTGCGCACATTGGGGCGTGTTCAGAAAGCCTCCCAGTTCGGTGACCTGATCCTGACCCAGCGCAAGGGTTATCCCATCCGCGTGCGGGATGTGGCCCGGGTGGAGGACACAATCGAGGAACCCCGCGGCCTGACACGCCTGGACGGGCAGAACAGCGTCAGCCTGTTCGTGCAGAAGCAGTCTGGAACCAACACGGTTGCCATTTCTGACACGGTCCAGGAACGCCTGGCCGAGATCGCACCCACATTGCCCCCCGACATCAAGATCGAGCTCACCCAGGACCAGTCGCGTTTCATCCGGGAGTCGATGCGCGAGCTGAAGTTCCACCTGCTGCTCGCCGGCGTGCTGGTGGCGGGGACCATCCTGCTATTCATTCGCGACTGGCGCACCACCGTCATCGCCACCATGGCCATCCCCACCTCGATCATCCCGACGTTCCTGTTCATGAGCTACATGGGGTTCACCCTCAACAACATCACCATGCTGGGGCTGATCCTGGCCATCGGCATCGTCATCGATGACGCGGTGGTGGTGCACGAGAACATCTTCCGCCACATGGAGGAGTACGGGAAGGACGCGGTGACCGCCTCGCGCGAGGGCACCTCCGAGATCGCCCTGGCGGTTCTGGCCACCAGCCTGTCGCTGGTGGTTATTTTCGTGCCGGTGGCCTTCATGGGCGGTATGGTGGGCCGTTTCTTCAGCTCCTTCGGGCTTACCGTGGCTTTCGCGGTGATGATGAGCCTGTTCGTCTCCTTCACTCTCACGCCGATGCTGTGCGCCAGGTTCCTGAAGCTGGAGCCTTCCGTGGGCGGTCACGCCGCGTCGAAGGACGGCTTCATCTGGCGGTTGACTGACGGCGCGTTCAACCTGGCGCTGCGCTGGGCCCTCAAATACCGCCTGGTCACCCTGATCCTTTGCTTCCTGGTGGTGCTTTCCACGGGGCCCATCGCAGCCAAGATGGGTTTCAACTTCGTTCCCCGCGATGACCAGAGCGAGTTCCAGGTGGGCTTCATCACCCCCGAGGGATACACCCTGGAACGCACCGACCAGGTCATCACCGAAATTGAAAACCGCCTGGCCAGGCTACCCGGGGTGCGGCACCGGTTCACTTCCATCGGTGAAAACAACGGCAGCGCCGGCAAGGGTCAGGGCGATGTCACACGTGGTTCGGTTTACTTTCGAATCTCGGAACTGGACGAACGGGAATACGCCCAGTTCGATGTGATGCAGCGGGCCCGTGAGATCCTGCTGGACTATCCGGAACTCAGGACCACCGTGTCGGATGTTTCGGCCATCGGTGGCGGTCCCGAGGGGGATAGCCGCACGTTCCAGGTCAGCGTCTCGGGGCCAGAACTCAACCGCCTGGCCGAATTTTCCGAGGCCTTCAAGAAGCGCCTCCGGCAGGTTCCCGGCCTGGTCGATGTGGACACAAACATGTCGTTGCGCAAGCCGGAGGTGCAGGTCTCAATTGACCGCGACCGGGCGAGCGACCTCGGTATTCCCGTGCAGACCATCGCCAACACGCTCAATGTGCTGGTGGGTGGGCAGATCGTGTCCCGCTACAAGGAATCGGGGGAGCAGTACGATGTTTGGTTGCGGGCCGACAAGCCGTTCCGCTCCAACCCGCAGGGGCTGGCGTCCCTGACGGTCCCGTCGCCCGAGGCTGGCCCGGTGCAGCTAGGTGCCCTCACCCAGCCGCTGGAGACCCGAGGGCCCAGCCAAATCAATCGCCTGAACCGGCAGCGTACCGTGACCATTCTGGCCCATCCGGACCAGATCTCGCTGAACGATGCCATGATCCAGGCCAAGGCGATCGCCAAGGATCTGGACCTGCCACCAGGCTACGCGATTTCCTTCGGTGGCCAGGCCAAGATGCTGGGCGAGACCGGGTATTACTTTGCCGTGGCGCTGGGCCTCAGTGTGCTGTTCATGTACCTGATCCTGGCCGCCCAGTTCGAGAGCTGGCTACACCCGGTCAGCATCCTGTCCGCCCTGCCGGTGACTATTCCGTTCGGGCTCCTGTCCCTGCTCATGTTCCGCCAGCCGATGGACCTCTACGCCATGTTCGGCCTGTTCATGCTCATTGGCATCGTCAAGAAAAACGGCATCTTGCAGGTGGACAAAACCAACGAGTTGCGCCGCGCCGGCATGCCACGCGACGCGGCCATCCTGGAGGCGAACCACACACGCCTCAGGCCCATCCTGATGACCACCTTCATGCTGGTGGCCGCGATGATCCCGCTGGCCCTGGGTGCGGGGCCCGGGGCTGGCGCGCGCGCCAGCCTGGCCAAGGTGATCATTGGCGGCCAGATGTTCAGTCTGGTGCTTTCCCTGCTGGTGACTCCGGTGGTCTATTCGGTGATCGACAGCTTCGAAAACCTTATTCGCCGTCTGGCCAAAAGCGGCAAGAGTCAGGCGGCCCTTCCAGACCGGAACGCGGGCCCGGTCCCGGCGCAGATCGGGACGCCTTCCTGACAGGTCGCCTGAAAAGAGCCCGAAAAAACGAGGAGGGGGAGTTCGTTGGAACTCCCCCTCTTCGCTAATTGATCTGAAAAAGGAATCAATCCTTCTTCTTGAGGATTTGGGCTTCCAGTCGGGTGACTTCCTTTTTGGTGTGCTTGGGCAGGAAGTCATTGACACTCATGGGCGAGATGGAGATCACCACGCCCATGGTGTCTTCGGCCACATCCTTTTCCTGGAACTGGGTGTACAGGATCTTGCCTTTCAGGGTCACATTATTATTTTTCAGCTCCCGCAGGTGTTCCATTTCCGCGGTGGTGCAGTGGTCATAACGGGCGATCCAGCTCCCCTCCTTGTCCAGTGCCGAGAAGGAAAGGAAGCTCTCCCCTGGAATTCCGGCCAGCATCACCGCGCAGGGTTGGTTGTCAAACAGGATCAGCCGGTCGAACTGCATGTTCTTGCCGTTCTTGGGCAGGTAGCTGATGTTATTGCTGCGGCAATAGAGGGTCACCGAATAGGGACCTTCCCCTTCCACTGCGACGTCGTACAGGGTGGCGTACAGTTCCACGTTGCGGCCGGGGAAGTTGGACTCGAACCACTTTTTGGCGGCGGTCCGCTCCATGGTGAACTCTGGGCCGGCTTTGGGGAAGACGGACTGGGGCATGTCCTCCACCAGATCGATGGAGTTGTTGTAGAACCGGTTGGTCGACTGCCCGGTGGCTTCCATTGCGCGGCGGATGCTGATCACCTGGCGCCGCAGGTTTCGCAGCTCCTGTTCTTTTTGGTTGATCGACCGCTCCAGATCGGCGATCTGCTGCTGGGGGGGCGCATCCTGAGCCCGGGCCATCAGGCCAAGAGCCAAAAGGCCCGCGGTGGAAACCAGAAACACTCGAAATCTGCTAAGTGGGCCGTTCACGGTAGGGAAATCCTCCTTGGGAATTCGGAACCGGCAGGCAATCCTGGACCGGTTCCGGGAACGCATCCATGAAAATTGGACGGTGGGATGGTTTCAAAGCTAAAAAAGCCAGATTCCTCCATTCATCCCAGTCCATCTGTTTATCCCAAAAGATTGGGATGGACAAGGAAAATGGAGGATTTGCCCAGCTTGCAAAAGGCGGTCTTGTCAGCTGTATAGTTCTTCCTTCAGGCTGCTGGGAACAGCCGGTGCAGAAAGGGAAAACCTCAGGGAAACCCCAACCGCCCAACCCCAATAATTTGAGTATCGTTGGGGTTTCCGTCCCCCTCAGTAAGAATCGGGAACCGGCATGTTCGAACAAAACGCCTACTGGGTGCTGCTGGCCGGTTTGGTGATCTCCATCGCCGGCCTGGTGTGGTTGGTGGTGCGCGCGTTCCGGGTCAGTCTGGGGTGGGGATTGGGGTGCCTGGTTTTTCCACCCGCGGCCCTGCCGTTTGCCGCGTGCCATCCGGCGAGGGCCAAATGGCCGTTGGCGATCCTGGTGCTGGGTCTGGCATTGGCCGGGGGAACTATCGCCATCAACCGTCTGGTGGTGAACCGCCTCAGCCTGGGTCCCCGTGAGAAAGTGGTGGACGGTGAGCTGCACATTACTCTCACCGGATGGGACCAGAGCGACTACTCGCCTCTGGAACAAAAGAAGGAAACCGTGGTGCTGCAGATGGCCAATCCTGATGTCGTGGATGAGACCCTCGACCACCTTGCGGGGATGACCCGCCTGCGGGAACTGGACCTGAACGATTCCAAAATAACCGACCAGGGTTTGGGGAAAATCGCCGCGCTTCCGGCCCTGCGCATCCTGAGGCTGCGCGGAACCGCCGTGACCAACGAGGGGTTTGTGGAGCACCTCCTGCCCAAGGAGACTTTGGGTGAAATCGACGCCCGCGAGACGGCCATCAGTTCCAAGACCCTCCGGGAGTGGAAAAACGCCAACCAGGAAGAGCGCAAGTTTCTGAAATAGATCCTGTTTCGTTCGGGAGAACCGCCATGCACCTGCAACTGTTTGAAGACGCGATGGGTGATCCCCGCAATGCCCGCTTTCTGGCGGTGGCCTCCGATTTGGCCTATTACTCCCAGGCTGAGGGCGAGAGCAAATTCCGTGAGGAATTGGGCCTGGCTGGTCGCCTTGTCAGCGTGGACAACACCCAGGCATGGATCGCCGCGAATGAGGACCACATCGTGGTGGCCTTCCGTGGCACGGAAAAGCCCACCGCCATTGAGGGACTGAAGGATTGGCTGCTCACCAACGCGATGAACCTGCTGGTGGTGCCTGAGGGCAGACTGGGAACCGACCTGGCCGCCGCCGGGGTGGGTGCCCGCTTTCACCAGGGATTCGTGGAGGCCATCGCTGAAATCTGGCCGGCGGTGTTGTCGGGGGTGGAGGAGGAGATCGCCAAGGCCGAACGGCCCCTGTGGGTGACCGGCCACAGCTTGGGCGGTGCGCTGGCCCTGTTCGCCGCGTGGTTGTTCACCCGCAAAATGATCAATGTGCAACAGATTTACACCTTCGGGGCCCCCATGATCGGCAACCAGGTGGCGATCGATGCGTTCAATCGCGAGTTTAAGGGCAAACTGTTCCGCTACACCAACCAGCCCGACCCAGTTCCCCGCCTGCCCATGTACAGCCTGCTGGCCAATGAGTTTGCCCACTGCGAGGAGGAGCGTTTGCTCGACACTGGGGCCGAGAATTCAACAGATTCCCTGGTGAAACATATGGCCAAGGATGCCGTTGAAAAAGTGCTGAGTGTATCCCTGGTGGACAACATCTGGAATACGGTGGTGGGTGGGATCGCCGCCCACGGCATGGACAACTACCGCAAACTGTTGGGCTGACTTGCCCGATCTCTACCTGTTTCCTGGGCCATCATCCGGCAGCGTCCATTGACATTTTTGACGAATCGTCAAAAATCGACGTATGGGCACAATCGGCCGTAAGCAGCGGGAAATTGAGCAGCGCGAGCGGAAACTCCTGGCCGTGGCCCGGGAAATGCTCATCGAACACGGCTACGCCGGCTTGGGAATGGATCGGTTGGCTGAGGCGACCGAGTATTCCAAAGGCACCATCTACCTGCACTTCTCTTCCAAGGAAGATCTGGTCGCGGCTTTGTTGATCGAAAGCTGCGGTCATCGTCTGGCGCTGTTTGAGCGCGCCCGCCAATTTAAGGGGCGCACCCGCGAGCGCATGCTGGCATTCGCCATTGCCGACAACCTGTTCGCCCGGCTGCAACCCCATCATTTCCGTTCGGAACAGGTGATCCGCTGGGCGGATTTGGATGCCAGGGCCTCCGAAAAGCGTCGGGAAACCCTTCTCGAGCAGGATCGCTGCATCATCCGTTGGGTCATGGAAATCGTGGAGATCGCGGTCGCCGGAAAGGATCTGGTCCTGGAGCGGGGCCAATCGGTCGGCGGGGTGGTTTTCTCCCTGTATTCCATGGTCATTGGCAGTCACTGGGCCATGCTGAATTTTCCGCACCTCCTGAAGGAGATGCGGGTGTCCGAGCCATTCGAATCCCTGCGGGACACCATGCAGGCCATGTTGGATGGACTGCGTTGGCGTCCGTTGCGCGGGGAGTGGGACTATGACCAGACCTTCCAGCGGGTCTGCCAGGAGATTTTTCCCGATGAATCCAGGGACGCGGGCTTTGCCGGCGGGTGATGGAACTCCCCTTGGGAAACGGGGGAAATGGAGCCAACGGCTCCTGGCCGCATCGGTTTTGTTGGGGATCGGCGCACTGGCCCTGGGGTTCCGGTCAATCCTGTACCACCGCGCCTTGTCCCTGGCCCCCAAAACGTCCGAGGCGCCGCCCCTGACCGTGCGGGTTCAGCCGCTGGTTTCCGAAACGGTTTCTTCCGTCCTCACCTACAGCGGCCCTGTCAAGGAGTTGGAGAAAGCGGAGCTCTCCTTCCGTGTTGGGGGAACCATCACCGGACTGCACCGGGTGGCTGGGCCCGATGGCAAGGAACATGCCATCCATGAGGGGGACCTGGTCAACCAGGAAACCATCCTGGCCAGTCTCGACACCGCCGATTTTGTGCGCGATCGCGATGTGGCCGCCGAAAAGTTGGCCACTGCCGGGGCTTACCTGGCTCAACAGGAGTCCGAGGCGTCCTTGGCGTTGCTCGAATTCAGGCGGGTGGAACAACTGTGGAAAAGCAACGCGACCAGCATCTCCAGCCTGGATACCGCCAAGACCAAGCAGGTGTCCACCGCCCTGGCGGTTGCAGGTGCCCGGCGCGACAGGGAATCAGCACGAATCGCCCTGGCCCAGGCCGAGGCCGACATCTCCTACTGCACCATCAAGTCGCCATTCCGGCAGGGCACGGTGGCCGCCCGCTTTGTCGATGTAGGCCAGCGGGTCACTGCCAACCAGAAATCGTTTCTGCTGCTCGACCTGTCCAGCGTTGTGATCGGCTTCGGCGTTCCCGATACCCTGGTGGGCTCCTTGAACCTAGGGCAGAAGGTCGATGTCTTCTGCGACGCGCTGCCTGGCCGGCGTTTCCAGGCCGTCGTCCACAAGATCGCTTCCACCGCCGACCAGCAAACCCGCACCTACCCCATCGAAGTCCGGGTGGACAACCAAACCGGCTTGAAGCCGGGCATGATCGCCACGGTCGAGTTCCGCAAGGAGGTGAAGGCCTATCTGCTGCCGCTCACCGCGGTGGTACCCGATTCCCGGGAGGCGAACTACCGGGTTTTTCGCGTGGTGGAGCGGGAAGGCAAGTCCGTGGCGGAGATTGTGCCGGTGTGGTTCGACAATGTGCTCGACAATCGTGTGGCGGTCAGCTTGGATGCCACGGCCTTGCTCAAGCCGGGTGACAGGGTGGTATCCACCGGCACACACCGTCTGCACGATGGACAACCCGTCCAGGTTGAGCCGTGATGGACGCACCTTCTTCCATGGGCGGTTCCCTTTCCACCTCCCAGTATTTCGTCTACAAGCGTCCCATCGCGTGGACGCTGCTGGTGGCGACGCTGGTCTGGGGCATCTATGCCTACCGTTCCATGCCTCAGCGCCAGGATCCCCTCATCCAGATCCGCAACGGTCTTGTTCTTACGGACTATCCCGGGGCCACCTCCCTGGAGGTGGAGCAGGAGCTCACGCGGAAGATCGAGAAAAAGCTGAGCGAAAACCCGGCTGTGGAGCATGTGCGTTCCATCAGCAGGCAGGGCCTGTCTATCGTCTTCGTCGACCTGTACGACACCATCAAAAATGCCGAGCTGGTCTGGCAGGATCTGGACAACAAGCTCTCCGGAATGGATGACCTGCCCACCGCCGGAGGCAGGCCGCTGCGCCCGCGCCTCGACAAAGATTTTGGGGATACGATTTCAATTCTGATCACCTTGAGCAGCCCGCCTGTTTCCGATTTCGAGCTGGACAGCAGATCCAGGGTGATAGCCGCCAAACTCAGCGAGGAAAGAGCCAAAAGGCCCGATGGCTTGCGGGAAAACCGCCACACAGGCATCCTGGTGCATCCCCTGACGATTGACCCAGGCCTGGTGGAGCGTTTGGGGCGTTCGGCCCTGTCCCGATTGGAGCAGCAGGGCGTCATTGAGGACGGCCAATACTCAAGCCTGCTGGGTGTGGGCCTGATCGATTTCAAGATCCGGCCGGGCAACGACATCGCCCGATTGCAGGCGGAGATGAACCGTTGGCAAAACGACTATATCGGCACGGGGCTTGGTCACCCCGATATTTGGCCCGGCGTTGTCGTGGGCAACCTCGAAGATTTGCCCGGTATCCTCCGCGCCCAATGCCAGCGTCAGCCGGGTGGTGTCGCTCGCTACAGCTACGAGGAGTTGCACCAGTATGCCGATCTGCTTCAGGACCGGCTCCGTCAGTCCCCCAAGGTGGGCAAGATCGAGCAAATGGGCGTGGTGGACGAGGCCATCTATCTCTTCATGAGTGGTCATCGTTCGGGAAACACCAATCTGGACCTGCAGTCGCTGGGCCGACTGTTGGCACAGAGGAACATAGACACCCCGGGGGGAACCTTCGAGCTACCCACGCAGCGGGTGAACGTGAAGCCCACCGGCAAGCTCGCCCGACTCGATGAAATCAGGGACATGGTGGTCAATCAGGGAGACGGCTACCCCATTTACCTGAGGGACCATGTGGAAATGGTCAGGGGTTACCAGGATCCACCCCGCTCGCTGAATTTCCGCACGATCAAGGCGCCCGTCGGCTCGCCCCCAACCCGATTGCCCGATGGCTTGTCGGAAAAACCCAAAACCGGGGTTGGTCCCCCCGCGCTAGAAGAGACCCAGTTGGCCGAACTCTGGACTACCCGCGCCATCACGCTGGCCGTGCGCCATGTGAAGGGTACTCAGATCGCCGATTTCTCCCGTGATGTGGATGCGGCCATCGATTCCCTCAAGGGCCTGCTGCCCGCCGATCTGCGCCTGGAGCGCACCAGCGATGAACCGGAGCGTGTGCGGCTGAAAATCCGCGAGTTCAATGACTGCCTCCTCGAAGCCATCGTCATCGTGGTGGCGGTGGCATTGGTTTTCATGGAATGGCGGAGCGCTCTCATCGTCGCCCTGTCCATTCCCATCACCCTGGCCATGACACTGGGCTTTTGCTCCCTCATCGGCATCGACCTCCAGCAGATCTCCATCGCCGCTCTGATCATCGCCCTGGGCCTGCTGGTGGACGACCCGGTCGTGGCAGGGGATGCGATCAACCGGGAGCTGGCGCAGGGGGAAAAACGCGATGTGGCCGCTTGGTTGGGGCCGCAGAAACTGTCACGTGCCATCCTCTACGCCACCATAACCAACTGCGTCGCTTTCCTTCCCCTGCTGCTCGTCAGCGGTGTGGTGGGGGAATTCATCTATTCCTTGCCTGTCGTGGTCACGGCTTCCCTGGTGGCAAGTCGCATCGTTTCCATGACCTTCATTCCGCTTCTGGGCTTCTACCTGCTGAGGGGTCAGCCCGGCATGGAGGCCGGCCTGGCCAATGGTGGGCGAGGGACTGGTTTCGCGCGCATGTATAACGGTTTCTCGGAAATCTGCATGCGCCACAAGTGGATTTCGTCGGCTGCTTGCCTGGTTTTCCTCGCGACAGCCATAAGCCTGATCCCGATGATAGGCACCAACTTCTTCCCCAAGGACCTTCATTCCGCGTTCACCATCGACCTGTTCCTCCCCGAGGGCGCCTCGATAGCCCAGACCAAGGAGCAGGCGATGCGCGCCATTGCGGAGACCGACGCCATCCTGGGTACCGAAGTGGAGGCCTACACAACCTTTGTGGGTGCGGGTGGACCCCGTTTCTGGATATCAATAGTCCCTGAGCAATCCGCCTCCAACTATGCCCAGATTCTGGTTCACACGACCGATCGCCTCCAAACTGCCGCCCTGGCGGAGAAGTTGAAGCGGGTTTTGACCACCCGGATCGCCGATGCCCGGGTGCGGGTGAATCAGTTGGAAACAGGGCCACCGGTTGGCATTCCCGTCCAATTGCGCATCATGGGGCCGGATATTGCCACCCTGAGGGGCCTTGCCCAGGAGAGCAAGGCGCTCATGCGTGATTTCCCGGGCGCCACCGATATTTGCGATGACTGGGAGCCCGAAGTGCTCCAGCTCGGCCTCCAGGTCGATCCGCAAAAAGCCAGTCTTTCCGGCGTGACCAACCAGGCCATAGCCGAATTGATGAACGCCGCGCTTTCGGGTTCTCCAGCCACATGGATTCGGGAACGCGACCGGCTGATTCCGGTCATCTTCAAGCTGCGCCCCGATGAACGCAGCCGATTCGATGCCTTGCGAACACTGAAGGTGCCCACACAGTATGAGGGCCAGCGTGTGCCCCTCGACCAGGTGGCCCGCTTCAGTCCCGAGGCGGTCGCCCCCATCATTGGCCGCCGCGACCACGAGCGTTGCGTCACGGTCAAATGCGACACGGTGCCAGGGGTTCTGCCCAGCAAGGCGGTTGAATTCCTGGAGGAAAGGCTTGCAGTGCTCTCCAAATCGTGGCCGGCCGGTTACCACTATGGTTTCGGCGGCGAGAAGGAGGAACAGGAAAAGGGGTTCGCCTCCATGGGCATCGCCATGGTCACCTCCATCCTGGCCATTTACCTTGCCCTGGTTTTGCAGTTCAACAGCCTGATGAAACCGCTGGTGGTCTTCGCGGCGGTGCCCTTTGGCATGGTGGGCGGGCTCATGGGCCTGCTGGTGTCGAACACCCCGCTGGGCTTCTTCGCGCTGCTGGGCCTTTCCTCATTGGCTGGGGTGATCATTAGCCATGTGATCGTGCTGTTTGAATACATTGAAGAGGCCAACGAGCGGGGCGAGGCGTTGCGCCGGGCGGTGATCGATGCGGCACTGGTGCGGCTGAGGCCGGTTCTGGTCACGGTGCTGGCCACCGTCGGCGGACTGATTCCTTTGGCCATCAAGGGCGGGCCGCTGTGGGAGCCGCTTTGCTATGTGCAAATCGTGGGACTTCTGTTAGCCACCCTGGTGACCAAGGTGGTGGTGCCGGTGCTCTATGTGATTTTTGTCGAGGATCTCGGGTGGATCCGCTGGGGCCACACGGACTCGGCCGACGCGCCGCGTGCCTGATAGCCGGTCATTTGAGCCGGAAGACCGGCAGCGGCGGAAACAGGTTGATCAGGTCGTTCGCCTCCACCCGGGGAAAAGCCTCAAATCCGCCCGCAGCAAGCCGGGTGGAGCGCATGGCGCATTCCTTTTCCAGCAGGTACCAGCGGTTGTACTGTTCCCGGGCCCGGTTCACGGGTTCCAGGTCCAGGGTTCCCAGGTGTTTTGCCCAAGCCTCGTTGAGGTCTGCGGCCATCCGCGCCAGACGACGGAGCGATCCTTTGAGGGGCCACAACCAAAGCGCCTTGGCGGTGGGATATTTCAGCCGGAAATCCAGGCGCTGGTCCAACCGGCGAAGCAGGTCCAGATCTTCCGGACTGGCAAGCCACGGACCGAAGGCTTCCCAGCCGTCCGCCTGATGGCGGAGTTGGGCGCACAGCCGGCCCACCGGCACCGTCCATTCCGTCCAGGTGCGGTGCAGTTTGTCTGCCAGGGTGTTCCATTCCGTTTCCACGGTCAACCCGCGGCGCACGTAGGCGGGTGTATCGAACGAGGCCCAGGCCCGGGCATCCCCTTCACCATCCCCGCCGAAAGATTCCCCCGGAATGATGGATTGCATGGAAGGGGGGTCACCCGGTGGATATTTCAGGAAAAACTTCAGACATCAGGGCCGGCAGAACCGGACCGATCCTTGCCAGCGGCAGGGATTGCCCCATCCCATCCAATTTCAAGCTAGGGCATGGGGTTCAGGGGGCAATAGCTTCAAGCCCCGCGCCGGTTCAGGCCGATCCACCCAGCATGCAGGCGGATGCTTTTTTCATGCCGTTGTCCCACCCCGAGGGTGGAACCGATGGGCTGACATCCGGCCTTCCGGCCAGCCAGGAAAACCGCATGCTGGATCCCACGGTCCCCGGGTTGATGATCGAGGCGGAATCTCCTCGGTACCAAACCCCGGTCGGCCCCGATTCGGGCGATTCGGAGGAGGCCTTGCCTGCTATCGAAGCGGTTCCCCCGCTTGAAAGGCCCGGCTTGGCGCGAGTGAATACCTGGGAACGGCCCCTGGTGCCCACGGCTCGCAATGTACCCCTGCTGAACAACGCCCCCTGGGTGCGCACTCTGGGGTCCATCGATTTCAGCATCCAGACGCAGGGGTGGCGCTTCCCGCTGCCTCCCGACCTCAAAACCTGCAAAGCCAGCAAAGGTTCCCCAGCCTCTCAGAGTCAGGAGGTGGAGGCCGCTCCGGATGAGCCGGACATCCAGCCCACCCAGGAAATGCTGGATTTTGCGGCGGCCGCCGGCCTGAACCCGGTTGACTCCGCCCAAGATCCCATGGCCGGCCTGCCAATCGGCAATACCTCCCTGGTGCCACCGGGCGCGGAGGGCGGGGAAGGTGCCGAGGTGGGGGATAGTATCACCCGCCTGAAACCCCCTGCCGCCATGGCCGGTCTCAAGGATAGGTTGTTGACGCTCCTGCAACCGCCCCTGGAAGGCATGCTGGGCAAGGGGCGGCTCACCCTTCCCTTCAAGCCCTACCCTTACCAGTTGCAGGGCATTGCTTTCCTCATGCCCCGCAGCGCAGCGTTGATCGCAGATGAGATGGGCCTGGGAAAGACCGTGCAGGTGATCCTTTCCCTTCGCTTGCTCATCAGCAGCGGCATGTTGAAGCGCGCCCTGGTTGTCTGCCCCAAACCGCTGGTCATCAACTGGACCCGTGAACTCCGCAACTGGGCTCCCGACTTGGCATTCGAGGTCTTCTCGGGAGACACCGAGACGCGCACCGCCATGTGGAAGCTGTCCAACTGCCCGGTGCAGGTGGTCAATTACGAGATCCTGACGCGCGACCACGAGATCATCCTGGATGACGATGTGAAGTTCGATGTGGTGGTGCTGGACGAGGCGCAGCGTATCAAGAACGCCGGCGGCAAGACGGCCCAGGCTGCCAAGGCCCTCAAGCGATCCCGTAGTTGGGCCATGAGCGGCACACCCATCGAGAACCGCGTGGAGGATCTCACCAGCATCTTTTCTTTCGTCGATCCCAAGCTGATCCCGCCGGATGCGCACCCCCGCCAGATGTCGGAGATCGTGCGCGACCACATCATCCGCCGCACGAAGGACCTCGTGGCCACCCACATGCCGCCCCGCGTCATCCGCGACATCCACCTGGAATTGTCTCCCGAACAGCGCGAGACCTACGACAAGGCCGAGAAGGAGGGCATCGTCCATCTCAACTCGCTGGGCGACACCATCACGGTGCAGCATGTGTTCCAGTTGGTGATGCGGCTCAAGCAGATCTGCAATTTCGACCCCCGCACCGGCGCCAGCGCCAAGATGGAGCAGCTTACCGCCGACATGGAGGAGGTGGCCTCCACCAACAACAAGGCCATCCTCTTCTCGCAATGGGTCGAGCCGCTTGAATCCATCGCCGCCGCCCTGGCCGAGTACAACCCGGTGCAGTACCACGGCAAAATTCCCCAATCCGAGCGCCAGCCGATCCTCGACAAGTTCAAGGCGGACCCGATCCACAAGATCATCCTGATGAGCTACGGGACGGGTTCCGTGGGTCTGAACCTCCAGTACACCAACTATGTGTTCCTGTTCGACCGCTGGTGGAACCCCGCCATCGAGGATCAGGCGATCAACCGCGCCCATCGCCTGGGCCAGAAATCCACTGTGTTCGTCTCGCGCTACATCAGCGTGAACACCATCGAGGAACGCATCGCCCTCGTGCTGGACCAGAAGCGCGCTCTGTTCCAGGAGGTCATAGCCCAGAACGGCCCTCCCATCAGCATGGGCCTTTCCGAGGACGAGATCTTCGGCTTGTTTGATATCCACAAAACAAGGAAAGCAGCCTAATGTTTAGGCAAGTGTCCTGCTGTCGCTAACAAATAATAGCTAGCCATCTATCCTATTCTTCGTATTTATCCAAGTCGTTACTGCTCGATTTGGAGAATGGATGCACTTGAATTAAGAATAGATTTCCACGATGGTCCGCTCCAGGAATCTCCCGGCGGCTTCCATCGCATGTCTCGGATTGAGGGTTTTTCGTCGATGAGCAAGAAGCGTTTGGCCTTGGTGGTGGGTGGTGGTCCGGCGCCGGGTATCAACGGTGTGATCAGCGCCGTCACCATCGAGGCGCTCACCCAGCAGGGCTGGGATGTGTTCGGCGTGATGGAGGGCTTCAAGCACCTGGTCAAGGGTGACAAGAGCCAGGTTAAGCCGCTTTCCGTCGACGATGTGAAGAACATCAACATCAAGGGTGGTTCCATCCTCTCCACCGCCCGTGTCAATCCTGCCAAGAACGAGCAGGATCTGCAGACGGTCCTGCGGGTGTTCAAGGAGATGGATATCAGCTATCTGGTCACCATCGGCGGGGATGACACCGCCTACTCTGGCAGCCAGGTCTATAAGGCCGGCGGTGGATCCATCCGCGTGGCTCATGTGCCCAAAACCATCGACAACGATTTGCCCCTGCCTCCTTCCGTGCCGACATTCGGGTTCGAGACCGCGCGCCAGATCGGCGTGAACCTGGTCCGCAACCTGATGGAAGACGCCAAGACCAGCCGGCGCTGGTTCTTCGTGATCAGCATGGGGCGGGCCGCGGGTCATCTGGCCCTCGGCATCGGCAAGGCATCAGCCGCCACGCTCACCATCATTCCCGAGGAGTTCCGCAAGGCTCCCCCCACCTTGGAAAGCCTCTGTGAAATCCTTGTGGGCGCCATCATCAAGCGCCGCAGCAAGGGGCAGGATTACGGGGTGGCGGTCCTGGCCGAGGGCCTGGTGGAGGCTCTGGGCGAGGAAGCCCTGGTTGCTATGGGAGAGGCCCAACTGGCCCGCTACGGCAAGATCGAACGCGATCCCCATGGCCACCTGCGCATGGCTGAGGTCGACTTCGGCCGCATGATCAAGGACCAGGTCGCCAAGCGGCTCAAGGCCTTGGGAATCAGCATGACAATCACCGAGAAGGAGATCGGCTACGAGTTGCGCTGCGCCGATCCGGTCCCGTTCGACGCCGAATACACGCGCGACCTAGGCTACAGCGCGGTGAAATTCCTGCTCAGCCCCGAGTCGGCCAACTACGGTGCCATCATCAGCCTGGTGGACGGCAAGATGAAGCCCCTGCCCTTCGAGACCATGCTCGATCCCAAAACTAAGCGCATGCAGACCCGCAAGGTCGATGTCACGGGCGAGGGATACGAGTGCGCCCGGCGTTACATGATCCGCCTTGACCGGCGCGATGTCGAAAACCCGGAGAACATCCAGCGCCTGGCCAAATCTGGCAACATGGACGAGAAGACTTTCGTCGAGCGCTTCAGCAAGATCATCGACACCTGATCGTTTACTGGTAGGGCAGTTGCGAAGACCCCGGGTTTTGCCCGGGGTGTTTTTGTTGTAATCATGCCGGTTTCGTATGTCGTACTTGCCTTCCACCAATTGGTCGGGTCAGCGGGGATCCTTTTCCCGGCTAATGGCCGCGCGGAAATCCGTGTAGGCTTGGCCCGGGTCGTATCCCGGCCCCTCGTGGAGCATCGCGCCGAAAACCAAACGAAGCGACTCTCCCCCTTTCAGTTCCACCGCGCTTTTGCCACCCTGTTTCATGGCTGACCGTCCGAAGGGATTGGCCACCATCAGGCCGTAGTCGCGGTTGTGCCACCAACTGGGCCGGAAGTTGTCGGGCGAGGCGAAAAGGGTGATACCGGCTTCGGCCCCGTTCACCAAACCGCTGTAGTCGGTCCAGTTGGCGGGCTGGCCCCAAGTCCCCTTGGCGGTGGTTTTTCCGTTTGAATTGGCGATCTTTCCGCCTTTCTTTTCAATCAAGGGTCCAGCCATGCGCACCCCGAATCCCATTTCCTCTTGATCCCCCAGGACAAGCCCCTTTTCACCTGCTTTCAGGGTGGCGTCCCAAACGATCAAGTAACCGTTGGTCGACAATCGCACTGAGAAGCGGCTTTTCAAATTCCCCATGGGCCGGCCGCCGGCATCATTCAGGGCATGTCGGGTGGCAAAGCGAATTGGCTTGCTGTCCAACCCCGCTTCAATCTCCAGTTCCTTGGGCTCCATTTCGGCCTTGTTGCGCCAAAAATCCTCCCCGCTGATGTCACCGAAACCCAGCCAAAGACCCGGATGCATGGTGGCATGGTCCGTGGCATCCCGGTCTGGCAGGGGCGGATGGGTTCGTGTCAGCCGCGTCCCCTTGGGGCTGTGCAGGTTGGCGAAATAGGGTCGACGGATCGTCTTGTCGCCTTGCGAGAATGTCGCAAGGGGCTTGCCATTCAGGGTGATTTCCAAACCGCTCGCTGTTTTGGCGACGGCAAGCCCAGCCGGGTCGGCTGCAAAACCGGCAAAGAGATAAAACAGTCCACATAGGTTGGGAATCACCTGATCGTCTCCTTTTCATCCGGTTTGTCGGAGGGCACCAGCCAGATGGCGGCAAATCCCATTGCGTAGATGAACGACATCACCGATCCCACCTTGGGGTAACTTCCACCCAGCCAGTTAAAAAGCGCGCCAGCGCCAAGCACCCCGAAGGCGGTTGCGAACCTGCCTGTGTTGTAGGACATGCCGCTACCGGATGAACGGACTCCGGTGGGGAAAAGCTCGGGTAAAAAAAGCGCCAGCCACCCGAAAAAAAGGGTGGAAAAGAAACCTTGGATCAGGACGATGGGGATGAACAGCGGTTCCAGTGGGGCGGTGAACTGAAACATCGACAGCGTGGCTACCCAGGCGCCAAGGCTTATCAGGAGGTAGCTAAACTTCTTCCCAAGCCAACCCGCCAACTGGGCTCCAAGGATACTGCCGCCGATGGCCCCGCCTGACCACCATCCCTGGACCGCGGCCTTGTAGCCAGGGCTGGTACTGCGTGCCACCTCATCCGCCCAGGGGATCATCCACTTGCTGGCCGCCCATGCCCCAACCATGGGGATGGCGCTCAGGATGATGCCGGCCAGGGTCCGACGCAGCATGGTTCCGGAGAAAAGGTCGGCCACAGGTCTGGCAGTCCGCGCGGAAGCGTTGCGGCTCCTGGCTTGCAGCCATTCGGGCGATTCTGGCAACAAGAACCAGCAGGACAACCCGAGTGCGGCCGGAAAACCCGCAAGCAGGAATATCCACCGCCAGGATTCGCTGGTGACCGGCCAAACCCTGGCCATTTGTGACAAAAGCAAGATCCCGGCGTTCAATCCCGCCATCATCACACCGCTGACCAAAGGCTTGGAGGCTCCGCGCCAGCATTCGCTCACCAGGGCCATGCCGTTGGGCCACATGCCACCCACTCCCAGGCCGACAAAGAATCGCGATGCCAGCATCTCCTCCTGGTTCCGCGCAAGGGCGCCGGCCGACGCGAAAAAGGAGTAGAACAGCACGCTGACCGACATCGCGCGGGATCGTCCAATCCGGTCGCCCAGGGCTCCAAGAAAAATACCGCCCAGGGCGGCTCCCAGCATCAGCGCGGCGGTGAAACGGGCGAACCAGTCGCCACCCGCCTGAGGGGTGAAGTCGTCGCCAAGCAGTGATTTCGAGACCGACAGCGACGCGACCGGCATCAGTCCCAATTCAAATCCATCGAAAAGCAGCCCGAGGAATACAGCGACCAAAACCCAAGCCCTGGCTGCCGGGGATAGGTTTGGATCCTTCATGTGCCCACGCCCCACAAACGGGCGATCGCGCTGTTGTCCAGTTGACCCAGCCCCTGAGACTCTGCCCGGCGGAGCAGTTCCAGGTGAAGGCTTGAAAGTGGCAGTTCCAGCCCGGCTGCGGTCGCGTCCCGCACGATGATCTCAATATCCTTGCGGTGTTGGCTCAACCTGGCCTGTGGGTTGAATTCACCAGTCAGCATTTTTCTTCCCTTGGTATCCATCACCCGGCTTTGGGCGGCGCTTCCCCGCAACACCTCCAGGGCGGCGGCTGGATCAACACCGATCGACCTGGCAAACCCAAGCCCTTCCGCAAGTGCCGCGCGGTTCAACCCGAGTACGAGGTTGGTCACCAGTTTCATGCGAGAGGCCGATCCAAGCGGGCCGCAGTGGTGCAAGGTGCCACCCAGGACAGGCCATAGATCGTGGCAGAACTCCACATCCCCGGTGGAGCCACCCACCATCACCACTGCCTCGCCCTTGCGGGTCTGCTCGCTGGAGCCCGAAACCGGGGCATCCAGATAACGGACTCCCTTGCCGGCAAGGCGCAGGCCGATCGCTTCCACCTGACCAGGTTCGCCGGTGGTCGTGTCGATGAGAACTCGGCCCGGTTGCAAGTCCGCCTCCATCCGGTCCAAAACTTCCGTCACGGCCTCGCTGGAGTAAAGGCTGATGACCACCCGTTCGCACTCGGCGATCGGGTGGTCGCTCCACCTGGCGCCGTAAGCGATCAATTCTGCTGCCTTTTCGGGAGTTCGGTTCCAGACCACGGGTGCAAAGCCAGCTTCCAGCAACCGCCAGGTGAAGGCGGTGCCCATCAGGCCGAGGCCAATCACCCCGATCGTTCGCACCTTGGGAGTGGTCATTGCCAAAGCATAACCTGTGCCGAGCGGTTTTTCAGGAAGCTGCTTTTTCCAGCTCGTCAGGGCTTCTGGGCCGGATTTGCAACACCAGCAATCCCGCCACCAGCGCCAAAGCTGCAAAGGTGCCGAACACCACCGCTTCCGAAGCCCCTTGGTCCTTGAGCTTCCCAAAACCCCAGTCGGCAAACCCGCCGCAGGAGATGCTGACCAGATTCATGATGCCGTAACCGGTGGCCCGCAGGTTGGACGGAACAATCTGGCACAAGATCGGCATGTTGTTGGAATCAAACATCCCCCAGCCGATCCCGAAAAGCACCAGCGCCGCCACCGCGCTGCCGATCGTCCCGGCGACGCCCATGCCGAAGATGGCTGGCACGATCAGCGCCATCCCCAGCGCGCTGACCAAAATCCTGCCCCGCTCCGTTCGGTCCATCATGCGGTCCGCCAGTATACCTCCCACAAAGGCGAAAAGGATGGCTGCGGATTGCCATGGCAGCGAGGCTAGCACACCAGCCCTCCCTTGCGATATCCCATAGCGGTCCCGCAGGATGGCCGGCATCCAGTCCCGCACGATCCATCCCGCCAGCGCAGGCAGCGTGAAATAAAGCACAAGCAACACAAATGATCCATTCAGCAGCAATTTGGGCAGGCTATCCACTAGTCCCGGCGTCTTCAGGTTTGCGGTTTCGGCATGCGAGCCTTTGTCGCGCAGCAAAAGCACCAGTGGTAGCGCGTAAACCATCCCAAACACACCGCACACAGTGAACGCGCTACGCCAGCCCAGATCGGGGTGGTCCGCCACCACGCCCCCGAAACCTCCCGCGATCACGCCGAGATAAATGCCGATCTGGTGCGCCCCCACCGCACGGGACCGGGTTTGGCCCGAATGATGCGCGGCGATCAGCGCCAACGCCGCGGGGATGTAAAATGCCTCGCTCAGGCCCATCAGGGTTCGCGCGTGCATCAACTCCTGGAAACTCTCAACCCGCCCGGTCCACCACGTTATCAGCGACCAGAGGAATAGGCTGGCGCATACCGTAAGCCGCCGGCTGAACCGGTCGGCGATATACCCGCCCAGCGGGCTGGCAAAGGCGTACACCCACTTGAACTGCCCAAGCATCAGGCCCCAGTTGGCCTGGCTCCCGATGTCGCTGATGTCACCCATCACCGAGACCTTCATGCTGGCCAGCATCTGCCGGTCCAGGTAGTTCAGGAAGGCCACCGGCATCAGCAGCAGGACCGTCAGCCAAGCCGTGGAGATCCAGCCCTTGGGCGCGATTTCAGTCATGGCCGGAAGCTCCAATCAATTCAGCCAAGGGGCGCGGTGGTTCCGTTGTCAAAAAACAGTTTTCTTTCCGGCAACCGAAGGGCGCCCAGACGCAGGTGGAAGGGGCCGTTGAAATTTGGTCCATTCCGCTGTCTCTCGAGATACCGCTTCCCCACCGAGTAATCCACGCACATCACATGGCCCTTCCCCAAAAGCGCATGGGGCCTGTTGTCATCGAACAGGTGGTTTGACGAAGGTTTGGCGGGGTCCTGCATCCGCCAGTAATGGCCCACCACGCACAGCGGGCCGGTATAGCTGTCCCACCAGGTTTCACGCTGCTGATGCACCCGCTCTCCCTCGGTCGGTTTGCCGGCCCCTGCCCTTTGTTCCGGGCCGGAGGTGATACGCTTCACCGGGTTGTGGTTCTGTTTCAACAACCCGGCCTCCACAGGGTCCGACGGGGGATTCATTCGCAGAAATGCATCGATCAGCGCGTCATGCTCCTCAAACAGTTCGATGGGACAGTTGGCGTTGCGAGCAAGGTCCACCGAGTCATCATCCCAGTTGGCATGGGCCACCCGTAGGTCATCCCGTTCCAGCGCCAGCGGCAGGCCGGTCAACAGCTCGGTTATTTCGGCCCGCACCGCCGGCGAGGCGTTTCTGAAAAACCACGCGTTGTCGAAACCCTTGTCCAACCCCCGCAGCAGGTTGATTTCGTGGTTGCCAAGCACCGCCATTGCGCCGGTCTCGTCCATCATCCGACGCACCAGGCGCACCACTCCGGGGCTATCGGGTCCGCGGTCGATCAGGTCTCCAACGAAAACCAAACGCCGCCCATTCGGATGCCGTCCGTCGGCATCGTAACCCAGGTGACCCAGCAGGTCGCGCAGGGCATCCATTTCACCATGCACATCCCCCACCACATCCACCGGCCCCTCGGGGATGCGGCAAACCAGCTTCGAATACGCGGTCAAAGGCTCTCACTCCCATTTGGGCAAGGGTCACTGGCGGGCCAACAGGAAGGCGATCAGGTCGGCCAGTTCCTGTGTGGTGATTTGTTTGTCAATACCCGCTGGCATCAGCGAGACTGTTCCCGGGGTCATTTCCTCTATCTGGCTGCGCGGGATGACCTCCAGGCTGTCCGGTCCCGTTTGCAGCCGGATCTCGGCGGCTGTCTCGCCCTTTGGCACTCCGGAAACCAGTTTGCCGGTGGCCAGCGTCACGGTCACCGGCTCGTAGCTGCGCACGAAGCCGGCGCTGGGCGCGACGATCGCCTCCAATAGGTCCCGCCGTGTGCGAATGCGGCCGATGGCTGTCAATTCCGGGCCGGCCAAACCACCCTTGTAGCCGATCTTGTGGCACGAGGCGCACGCGGTTCTCGGGTTGTTGAAGACCTCATGGCCACGGTTGACATCGCCGGCGGGAAGCTCGGCCAGCAGTTTATCCACCAGCGCGCGCTGGGCGGAAACCGAGGGGTCGCGCCGGGCAAGCGTGGGTTCCACACGTTCCAGAATTTCCTTTCCGTGGCCGGCCAAGGCTGTTCGCAACAGCGCGGTGGAGACCGTGGGTGGGATCCTGCCATCCACCAGCGCCTGTGCCAGTGCCTTCCCAGCCGCTGGATCCTTCGCCTGAAAAAGGCCGACCAATCGGGCCTGGTCACCCACGCTGGTTTCACCCAGTATTTCCGCCAGGATGCGCCACTGGGATGCTGAAAGTTGCACGCGATCGAGGGCTTCCAGAGCGGCCAACCGTTCCAATGCCGGCGTTGCGGCCTTTAAATGCCGGACAATCAACTGAAAGCGTTGGTCGGTTTCAATCCGTCCCTTGGGTAAACTGGCCAAAGCCAACAGGCTGTTGATCGGATTGGCCGGGTCGGTGGTGGCCAGTTCATTCAGGCGGTCCAGCCAGCGTTGTGGTAGCTCGCCGTTTTTGGCCAACACCGAGGTCAGGCGCAAAGTTCCAACCTTGGGAGTGGAAAGGCTTTTCAGTACCGGGTCAATCCACGCAGAGGGAACCTGCTTGCCCGACCAGCGTGTCATCGCCTCCAAAGCCAGGTCAGAACGATCCGAATCAAGCCAGTGGCCCACCAATTCCTGAATCGCTGAGTCCTGCACCAGGGTGCCCAGCAAATCGCCATCCAGCCAGGGTGGCGGCTGTGACCCTGCCAACTCGCCGGCGATGGCCGGCGCCCATTCCGGATGCCGTGACAATATCCAACGGGCAAATCGCCTATCCTCGCTGCCGGATGCCCGGGCCAGCTTCAGGGTTTCGTTGGGGGATTTCAATCGCCTGGATTGATCCAGGGCCGTGAGCAGAACCCGGCAATGCGGGCCGGTTCCACCAGCGGCAATCAGGGTGCTTGCAATCCCTTTGTCCCCATCAGGCAAGGATTTCAGGGCCAGATAAATGGCCCGGGTGAGGGCATGCTGCCAGGCCCGGTCCGTGGGGTTGTCGGCCTGTGGGGCCAATTCGAGCAGCTTCGGTAAGGCAGGGCCGGGATCAAAAGCCGCCAAAGCCTCCACGGCGGCACGGCGAATCGTGGAGGATGAATCGTTTCTTGCCAACCGGCTCAAAACCTCACGGCCGGCACCGGAACGCTGCCGCGCCAGTATGCGGGCGGACACCAGCCTTATCGATTCCTCGCGATCATTAAGAAAAGTGGCAACCCGGGCCAGTGCCTCCACGGTGCCGATGCGGCAGAGACCCCACAGGGCCATGATGCGAGCGGAAACAGGATTGCCGGCATCCATGCAGTAGGCAGCCAGTTCCTCCAGTGAGCCCCGTTGCACCAGCGCGTCCAAAGCGCGATCCCGAACCACCGGGCGATGGTCCGCCAGCCAGGAGACCGAAGCCAAATGGGCAATTTTCAGTCCGCGTGGATCCTCGATAGCCTTGTCGGCTGCCGGCCCATCGGCCCGCGTGACGCGGTAGATGGCCCCCAGGGATTGATCCTTCACCATTTGGGAGGACGGGCAGCACAGCTTGTACCACCCGCCCGTGTCCACCACCAACAGGGAGCCATCCGCATCCTCAAGCACATCCGTGGGGTGGAAATCCGGATGGTCGGAGACCAAGAAGTCTTTGCTGCTGGCCTCAAGCGCGCTTCCGCTTGGACGCAACGCGTGTGCTTGCACCCGTCGCAGGTTGAACTGGCAGGAAAGAAGCTGGTCTTTCAGACCCAATCTAGCCGACTGTACTCGGGTCAAACCGCAGGGGGCCGCGGGACCCAGGTCCGCCAGCACAGGCATCAGGTCCGGGCTGGTCCACAAATGGTGTGGCGTATGGATCGGGTCGTGATCCTTGCCCCACAGGCCTCCTTCTACCGCGTGCAGCACGCCATCCCTCAGGCCGGTTCCACCTCCCGGGCGATGGACGAAGGTGCAGGTGAGTAACACATCCCCCAGGGCCGAGAATGCCAGGCCCACCGGATTGTCCATACCGCCGCTCAGGACCGCCTGCCGGCATGATCCGTCCGGCCGGGCGCAGAAGATGTGCGATCCCTTCGTTACCAGGGTCTCCCCGCCAGCCAGCGTGTGCTTCTGCTCGGCGAAGGCGCCCTTGGTCCAGTAGATGAATCCATCCGGCCCCACCGCCGGTCCGTGCAGATCGTTCATGCAGCCGGTCAGCGTGCCGCCGTCATGCCACAGGATCCGCTTCTCGGCGACGCCATCGTCATCGGCGTCAATCAGGCGCCAAATCTTGGGGGGCGCTCCCACCCAAACCTCGTTCCCCACCACACAGATGCCCTGAGGCAGCATCAGGTTGTCGGCAAACACCGTCCTTCGGTCGAAGATCCCGTCGCCGTTGTCATCCACCAGCCTCAGCACGCGGTGTGGCTTTTTCTCAGCCTGTACTGCCGCCGGCTCGTTGGATCCTGAGGACTCGGTCACATACAGCCGGCCCCGCGCGTCGAACACGGCGCTGACAGGCCGGTCCACCAACGGTGAGCCTGCCACCTGCGTGATCTTCAGACCGGCGGGCAGGGTGAAATGGTGCCTTCCCAGGCTAACTGTCCCGGCTGCTGCCGGCGCCTGGGAGAAAAGAAGGGCAAGCGTCGCCAGCAGCACGGTTTTTCTCCGGTAGGCCTGTCGGTCAGGTCAGGATTTCCTTCACCACGCGTTGCGGTTCCACACCAGTCAACCGTTGGTCCAGACCCTGGAACTTGAAGGTGAACCGCTCATGATCGATGCCCATGCAGTGCAGGATGGTGGCATTCACATCGTTGATATGCACCGGATCCTTCGTGATGTTGTAGCTGAAGTCATCCGTCTCGCCATGCACGGTGCCCGGCTTGACGCCGCCGCCGGCCATCCACATGCAGAAGTTGCGGGGATGGTGGTCGCGCCCGTAGGTGTCGCGGGTCAGCGTGCCTTGCGAGTAAACGGTTCGGCCAAACTCCCCGCCCCATACCACCAGGGTTTGATCCAGAAGCCCTCGTTGGGCCAGGTCTTTCACCAGCGCCGCGGTGGGCTGGTCCGTGTCCTTGCATTGGTTGCCTAATTCGTTGGGCAGATTTCCGTGCTGGTCCCAGCCCCGGTGCAGCAACTGCACCACGCGCACGCCGCGTTCCACAAGCCGCCTGGCCAAGATGGCGCTGTTGGCGAAGCTGCCGGGCTGGGTCACCTTGGGGCCATACATCTCCAGGATGTTTTTCGGTTCGTTGGACAGGTCCGTCAGGTCTGGCACGCTGCTTTGCATGCGGAAGGCCATTTCGTATTGGCTGATGCGCCCCTGGGTCTCCGGGTCGTGGTAGTGGTCGAAGGTGCGCTGGTTCAACTGGCCCAGCGCGTCCAGCATCGCGCGGCGGTCCTCCGGGGCCACTCCCTCGGGGTTGCGCAGATACAGCACCGGGTCACCGGTGCCGCGCAGTGCCACACCGTTGTATTGCGTGGGCAAAAAGCCGCTCGACCACATGCGTGTGAACAGCGCCTGCCCGTTGCTCCCCTCGGGGAACCGTGGCGTGAACACCACGAAGCCGGGCAGGTTGTCATTGTCGCTGCCAAGGCCGTAGGCCAGCCAACTGCCGATGCTGGCCTTCCCCGGCACCTCGCTGCCGGTCATCACGAAGGTGCAGGCTGGGTCATGGTTGATGGCCGAGGTGTGCACCGAACGGATCAGGCACATGTGGTCCACGATGCCCGCGGTGTGCGGCATCAGGTCCACATTCGCCCAGGTGCCGCACTTGCCCGATTGTTTGAACTTGAACTTGCTGGGTGCCACCGGAAAACGTTTCTGGCCGCTGGTCATCGTGCTCAGGCGCTGGCCGCCCTGCACGCTGGCCGGCAGATCCTTGTCGAAATATTCGTTCAGCTTAGGCTTGTAGTCCCAGGTGTCGATCTGCGACGGTGCGCCGTTCATGTGCAGGTAGATCAGCGACCGGGCCGTGGGCTTGTGGTGCGGAAACCCCGGCAGCGCCGGATGCACCTTGGGCTGGGCGGGGGCGGCCAGGCCCCGCCGTGCTCCCTGCCCACCCAGAAGTCCCAGGGCCAAGGCCCCCATGCGCAGCCCGGTACCGGCAAAGAACTGCCGGCGGGTTTCCTCGGTCGGAATCAGTCGGGGCAAATGGTTCATGGCGTCACTCCGTCCCGGCCCATGCCGGGTTTCCTTATGCGGAAAATCAATTGCGGTTGATCAATTCGTCCAGATTCATAACCAGGTTGCACACCATGGTCCAGGCGGCCAGTTCCGGTTCAGCAATGCCCGATGGAACCGGCGATTCACCCACGCGCACCAGCTTGCCCGCGGCGGCTGTGTCCTTGCGGTATTTGGCCAATTCCTTCTCCAGCAGAATCGCCACGATGCGGGCCTCCTCCGCGGTTGGCTGCCTCGACAACGCCTGACGGTAGGCCATGCGGATCCGCCCCTCATCGCTCTTCTCGGCGTTGATCAGATTCGCAGCGAAGCCGCGGGCTGACTCCACATGCTGCACATCGTTCATCAGTTGCAGCGCCTGTAGCGGGGTGTTGCTGCGCTCCCGCCGTGTGCAGGCCGTCTCGCGGTTGGGCGCGTCGAAGTTGCTCATGAAGGGCGCCGGCGCCGTCCGTTTCAAAAACACATACAGGCTGCGCGTGTACAGATTGTCACCCTTCTCCTGGTTGTACGTGCGGGTGTTGCTACCGGTGAAACCCACAGGCTCCCAGATGTTCGGCGGCTGGTAGGGCAGGGTGCCGCGCCCGCCCTTCTTTTCCTTCAGCAGGCCGCCCATGTACAGCGCGTTGTCACGCAATTGCTCTGCATCCAGTCGGAAACGGGGACCCCGGGCCAGTAACCGGTTTTCCGGATCCTTGCTCCACAACTCCGCGGGCGCGGCGGAGTCCTGCCGGAACGCCTTCGAGTGCAGCATCTGCCGGATCAATTCACGGGTGTTCCAGCCTCCCGCGCGGAATTGGTAGGCCAGATGATCGAACAGTTCCGGATGGCTGGGCACCTCACCCTGCACCCCGAAATCGCCGCTGCTCTTCACCAGGCCGATGCCGAAAATCTGCTGCCAGAACCGGTTCACGGTTACCCGTGCGGTGAGCGGCTGTTCGTTCGACAGCAGCCACTTGGCAAGGTCCAGCCGGTTGGCCCGGCGGTCCTTCACCGGCAGGGGGGGCAGGGCTTTGGGGGTGTCCGGCTGAACCTTGTCACCCGGTTTGTCATAGGCGCCCCGCATCATCACAAAACTGTCCCGGGGTTTCGGCAGATCAGTGAAGATGAAGGTTGCCGGGGTGTCGTTGTCCACCTTGGCACGCGCCGCCTTGTGATCCGCCAGTTTTTTCCGGGCCTCAACCAGCTTGGGCGAAACCGTGGCGCAAATGTTGGCCACATAATGGCGCAGCACCTGCTCCTTTTCCGCATCGGTACGCTTGGCCTCCGGGCCCTCCTTGATGAAACCGGCCACAGGGCCTGAAACACCCGGCTGATCCTTCCCCTTCTGCGATTTCCACCAGGCGGTCAAAGACTGCGTGGTGTCGTTGGCCGGATCGTTGCTGGTCTCCGCTCCCACTCGGTCCCAGGTCACGGTGCCGCCAAACTGCGTCAGCGCGAATCCGTTCACCTGTTTGTCGGGGCTGATTCCCAGCTTGGCCGCATCCACTTCCAGCCGCACCCACTTGCCCGCCTCGGGAAGCTTGCCCATGTTCACCCGCTCGGTGGTATTGGCTTTACCCCAGTCGATCGCGTTGTAGTCGCCCCACACTGCGCGGTGTAGCCACCCGCTGGTGTGGTACTGCAGCATCACGGCCTTGGGCGGGTTTTTCGGGTCCAGGTAAACCTGCGCGAACAGTTTCGACCCGGTTACCAGGGTTTTGGCCGGCATGGCCTCGATCACATCCTGGCTCAGCCCGGCATCGGTCCGCTGAACAGCCTTCTTGCCGCTGTGGACCGGTCCCTGCGCGCTTTCGATGATCTTGGTGGCGTGGCCTGGGCTCGCGCTCACCTTTGCCCCTTGGGGGAAGGCGTCGTCAAACCACAGATCCTCCTTCACCACAGGCGCCGGACGATCCTTTCGGGTTGCCGGGTCGCTGTATTTTTCGGCGACTGCCAAAGCCAACAGGTTCGCCTCCGCCTTGGCCAACGCCGAATCCAGTTCCTGTTTCTTTTTGAGGATGTCGGCGGTTTCCAGCTTGGCCACCGGCTGGGTCAACAGCGCGTTGCCGTCCATCGCCGGGTCGGCCGCCGAGTGGAAAAAGGCGTACACCGAGTAGAAATCCTTGGCGCTGATCGGATCAAATTTGTGGTCATGGCACTGGGCGCAACCACCGGTCAGACCCAAAAACGCGGTGAAAACCGTCGAGGTGCGTTCCACCGCGTTGCGGTAAATCCATTCCGCCTCGATGGACCCGCCCTCGCTGGTGGTGGGCCCGCAGCGCAAAAATCCGGTGGCGATCTTTTGGTCCAGCGTGGCGTTCGGCAGCAGATCGCCCGCAAGTTGCTGCGTGGTGAATTGGTCAAAGGGCAGGTTTCGGTTGAAAGCGCTCACCACCCAGTCGCGGTAAGCCCACATTTGCCGCTCGTTGTCCAGGTGCAGGCCGTGGGTATCGGCATAGCGTGCCAGGTCCAGCCAATGCCTTGCCATCTCCTCCCCATGCCTGGGCGAGGTGAAATACCGTTCCACCATGCGCTCGTAGGCCCCCGGGGCCTGGTCGTTCAGATATTGGTCCACTTCCGCCACCGTGGGGGGCAGGCCTGTCAAGGCGAAGGCGACGCGCCGGATCAGCGTTTCCCGGCTGGCTTCACCCCGATAGGCCAGGCCCGATTGCGCCAGACGCGCCTGCAGGAAACGGTCGATGGTGTTTCCGTCCCCGGCGGGGGGCGCATGGTCCTTGATCGGTTCAAACGCCCAGTGCCCCTCGTACTTGCCACCTTGCTGCACCCACTGCTTCAGCAGGTTCTTTTCCCGGTCGGTCAACACCTTCTTGGTGGAAGCCGGCGGCATCCGCTCGGATTCCACATCGGTGTGCAGTCGTTCGATCAGTTGCGATTTTTCCGGTTTCCCGGCAACCACCGCCGGGTCACCCGATTTGCCGCCCTTGTAGGCCGCCTCGGGCTGGTCCAGCCGCAAGCCACCGCTTTTTTTGCCCGGACCGTGGCACGACAGGCAATGCTCGGCAAGGATGGGACGGATGTCCTTGTTGAATTGCAGGTCGGCACCGGCGGCGGGTAGAGCGGTTAGGCATGCCACCAAGGCCGGGGCCAGCAAGGGAAACAATCGCATGGGTGAGACCCTAAAAACATTCAGGCGGGACCCGTAGTGAACCCTGCAAGGCGGGTGACCGGGCTATTAAATTTAATTCTATCCTCCCCAACCCCCGCAAGATAGCATTTGTTTCCAGTTGTCGGACTCAAAGATTCCAGGAGCGTGACCATGGCTAAACCCAGCAGGAGAAACGCCTTGTGGTCGGCTCCGGCCGCCATGGCCGCCAGCGGGGCGCTCGTAAGGGGAGAAGCCCCCGCCCCGGATAATGCCCTGGTCCGGGAAAACGCCAAGCCCGGCACCACCGATTGGCAACTCACCTATGTGAAGTTCGATGCCAAGGAGCGCTTCCGGTCACGCCTGATCGAGGGCTACTGCTCACACGCCAGCGTGCGCCCGGGGCAGAAAATCACCTTCCAAATCAGCACCGAACCTGCCGCCCGGTCGCGGATCGAAATCTTCCGCATGGGCTACTACCAGGCCAAAGGGGCGCGCCACATGGCGACACTGGGCCCCTTCCCCACCTCCACGCAACCAACCCCCGACCGCGGTCCCAAACGCCTGCGCGATTGTGGCTGGAAGCCGTCGATGGAGTTGGAGATTCCCTTCGATTGGCCCGCTGGAGTCTACCTGGGCAAGCTCACCTGCGACCGCCACCGTTTCCAGAGCTATGTCACCTTCATCGTGGTGGAAGATCGTAAAAGCGACCTGTTGTTCCAGTGCAGCACCAATACCTGGCAGGCCTACAACAAATGGCCGCTGGCCGACTCGCTGTACGACAACGACCATCCCTCCAAAAAACCGCTGGTCTCGGGGGTGCGGGTCAGCTTCAACCGTCCCTACGCCAAGTACCCGCAGGTGGTCGACCATCCGTTGTCCATCGGCTCGGGGGAATTTCTGCTGTGGGAGTACCCGTTCGCCTACTGGCTGGAAAGCAAGGGATACGATCTTACCTACTGCGCCAACGAGGATGTCCACTCAGGCGGTGCCGATTTCATCGCCCGTTCCAGGGGATTCCTGTCAGTGGGCCACGATGAATACTGGACACGCCGCCAATACGATGCCTGCATGGAGGCGGTGCGCCGTGGCGTGAACTTCGGCTTCTTCTCCGGCAACAGCGTCTGCTTCGTGGTGGACGAAGCGGTGCCCCGCCAGCTTGAGCGCCTCGGTCGTTTTGGCGGCATCCGTCCCGGCGAGGAGAAATACATGGAGGACCTGCCCGTCCAGGCCCCCAACGAATCCACCCTCATCGGCGCCCAGACAGTCTCCCCATTCAACGGTTCAGGTGACTGGACCTGCTCCAACCCGGGCCATTGGCTGTTCGAGGGGACCGGCATGAAAAAGGGCGATGCCATCCCAGGCTTGGTTGGCTGGGAATTCCATGGCGATCCCGCTCCCATACCCGGCCTCGAGGTGGTCGCCAAGGGCACCACCATCAACAGCGGCAACCAGCCATCTCATTACGAGGCCACCATGTATCCCGGGCCAAAGAGCAACACCGTCTTCAACGCCAGCACCATCTTCTGGGCCATGGGCCTCAGCAACCCGCCCGGCCACATCCTGCCCTTCGTCCACGACGGTCGCCCCCACGGCCCCGACCCCCGCGTGCAGCGGATCACGGAAAATCTCCTGAAGAGGTGGCTGGGAGCGTGAGTTGATCTTCAGGTTCACCAAAGCCGGCTAACCCCATACCTGTCAAAAGACTTGTCGCCGCTGATTATCGGGATACTTTCCACCAAGGCCTGACATGCAAGCAGCCGGTCAAATGGGTCTTTGTGGTGGAGATCAAGCCTGGCAAGTGGCGCAATATGACTTGGAAGGATTGGGAGAAGATGAAAGGAATTGATGTTCAGTTGGTGTTCAATGAAATCTTCAAAAGGGAAAGCCAGGGTGTATTTGCCCAAGCGGATTTTGATGGCAATTTCCCAGATGCTAGCCGGGCTGACAAATATCTGATTTCCGGTTTTTTCAATAAAGCGCTTGGCGGTTAAGGAAAGTTGTGAATCATCGAGGGTGAACCAAAGGAAGGTATGGGTGTACAGGAGAGCCTTCATTCCATGTACTCATTGAATTCTGCAAGATGGTCTTTGTCTTCTTTTGAAACAAATAGAATTCCTTTGGCGCTTCCGGCTTTGCGACTGTTGGGCTGAAGAGTCACATCGGTTGTCAACCGTGCGATCGGTTTCTCATGGTCGGTGATGACCAAGGGCTCCCCTGGTTGGAGGTGGGCGATCAGGTTGGCCAAATTGGCCTGGGCTTCCTCAATAGTTACCGTTTGCACAGGTAGCTCCAAATGGTGTTTCATCTAGCATATCACCCCCTCCGCACCATGAACGGCGGCACCCGCACCTCCAAATCTTTGATGGATTGCAGGTAATCCAGCACCGGCTTGGCGAAGCGGCCTCCCACCGTGGCGTGGAAATGCAGGCCGAAGCCGTGCGGGCCCTTGGCGTCAATCAGCCCGGGCTCCAGCTCCAGCAGACCCTTCACCACCTCCAGCTTGCCCAGCATTGCCGCGCAGAAAATGTCGGGTCGCGCACCCTGGCCCATCAGGAATTCGGCGATGTCCGCTCGTCCCATGTGCGAGGCGGCACCCAGTGCCGTCTCCCAGTCACCCCCGCCCCAGTCCATGGTCGCGTTCAACAGACCGGGTTCACGACCCAGCAGGTGGCGCACCAAATCCATGTCCATGTGTGCGGCCACCACAAAATCCTGGACCATCAGACGGTTGATCTGCGGGCGCTTCCAGCTTGGCGTGAATTCTGGAGCCGGATAATCCCGCTCAAACGGCGCTTCCACCGGTCCAGGGCCCGTTGCTGGTGTGTTGTGATGCATGCTGCCGTCTCCCTCCGCCTGGTTCACCCACCCGGGAAGTATACGGCGAGCAGGTTGGGCCGGTTCGGGAAATCAACAGTCTGGTTACGGCAGTTTTCAAAATCAGGTTCCGCAATTCAGGCAAGCATGCCCCGGAAGATCTCCAGCATACGCTGGCCCATCCGCGCGGGCGTGAAAAGCTTCAACCGTTCCCTGCCCTTGTGGACCAGCGTGTCACGCAGCCCCCGGTCCGCAAGCACCCGCTCCAAGGCGCGGGTGAAACCCGCCTGATCGTCCGGAGGCACCAACAGGCCCGCATCCCCCACCACCTCTGGCACGCTGGTGGCATCCCCGGCAATCAAAGGGGTTTCCAGTGCCATGGCCTCGATGCTGGGCAGCCCAAATCCCTCGTAACGGGTCGGATACAGCACCGCCCTGGAGTGCGCCATGGCTCGAAGGAAGGGTAGCCGGTCCAGGTTCGGCAGGATCAGCACCTTGCCGTCGCCAGAAATCCAGATGCCCCGTTCAAAACGGCCGGCGGCTTGCTCTGCAGGGTCGATCAACTGGCCCAGCATCTGGTCGTTCAGCGTTCCCGTGCTGGCTACCACCAGTTTCAAGGCGGGTGACTGCACCCCTCGGAAAGCCCGAACGCCCTGCGGTACATTCTTGCGCACCCGGTTGAAGCCAGTGGCTGCTCCTACGGGCAGGAACACATAATCCCCCCAGTCGGTGACGCGGTCGCCGCCCGCCCACAGGGGCTGGTTCATTTGGGACGGATCGCGCGCGTTCTGCAGGGTGGCCGGCGGATCATAAAGCGCGTGCCACACCACCTCGGCGCGTTCTTTGCGATAAGGCAGCAGCCGGCAAATGCGGTCCCGCGCGTCAGACGACACGCACAGCAAACGATCCACGCCGCCACCGATTCGCGCCAGGGTCTCCCGCCGCTTGCGAGCGGTCTCCCCGAATACCTGGGGAAATTCCAGGAACCCAGCGTCATGGAAGGTGATCGCCTGCGGGCAAGGTGGTCTCTCCAGCCCGGTGTAATACGAGGCGTAAAACAAGTCAGGCTTCAGGGAACCTACCAAGCCCAGCAGGGCGGGATCCAGCACATCCGCCAGGGAGAGGCCCTTCGGCCAGTCAATGGTGTGCAGGGTGAGGTGGTCCCGAAGAACCAGCGGTTGCCAGGTGTCATCCAGCCCGGCCAGCGGGAAAAGCGCCTGGGGGTCGGACGGGCAAATCACATCCAAATGCAGGCCCGCGGTTGCACCGCAGGTGGCCAGCGATTCCAGCAGCGCCCGGCAATGGACCCCGAGGCCCCCGGATACTCCCAAATGGGGAAGAAACATCGCCAGCCGCACGGTGCGCTCAACCCTCGCCGTTTCCTGGTGACTGTCCGCGCATCAATCAGCGCGGCGCGCTGGTCAGCTTGCGGATCTGATCCAAGGGTAGCAGGTACACCTCTTGGCCGGCCACGGGGGACCCGTCCTTGGCCAGGGTTTCAGCCCCGCGCGGATGGGTCTGGTTAAAGGTCTTCAGCGTGGGTGCGTACAGCGTGGTCCCGTATTGGGCCTGGCTGATTTTGTCCCATGAGTCACCGGCCTGCACCTTGTAGGGGTGCTCCGTCCAGGACGAAACCGCTCCGGTCACACTGTTTAGGGAGTTGTTGATAGCATTGTTGGCCGCTCCCACAGTGTTGTTCGCCTGGGTGTTCAAGCCATTGATGGTGTTGTTGAGGCTGCTGGTGGCGCCATTCACCTGGTTGTTGATTCCCCCAATGGCGGAATTGGCCTGGTTGTTGAGGTTGGTGGCGGTGTTAATGAGGCTTCTGGAGGCGTCATTCAACGAGCTGTTCAACCCGTTAACGGTGTTGTTCATCTGGGTGTTCAGGCCGCCCACGGTGTTGTTGAGGTTGTTGGTGGCGGTGTTGAGGTTGGCGTTTGCTCCGTTCACCGCGCTGTTCAACGGGTTGTTCAGTCCACCCACGGCGTTGTTTGCCTGATTGGTGAGGCTGTTGGCCGTGCCATTCAGGCTGTTGGTCAAACCGTTGACCGGATTGGTCACCGTGGCGGGGTTGAGCGGCATTACCTGGCCGTTGGCAGGGGCTGGAATGGAACCGGGGGTGATCGGCATGGGCTGACCCGGGCCGGCCGGCATGGTCAATACCGGGATGTTCTTCCCGTCCACCGGCACGAAGGCGGCGGGTCTGGAATCTGCGGGCCGAACGCTCAAATTGCCGGGCATTCCGGAGGGTGGCAATCCGCCTGTTTCACCCATGCCTGGGTTGGCCAAGGGTGGTGCCCCGCTGGGAGGCAGGGCCCCAGTGGCCAAGGGGGGCGCACTGCCTAGGGAGCGAGTGGCCGGCGATCCCGGTTCATCCAGCGGAATGGATTCAGACCGTTTTTCAGGGCCGGTTCCAATGGGGAAAGTCAGTACGCGCGCGATGCCCGGTTTGCCGGGTTCGGATGGGAAAGTCTCGCTTGCCAACGCCAAACTTCCGGCCGCGGCTGCCGTGCCGGTGGTGAGCCCGCGTGCTCCGGGAACTGCTAAATCAGCGCCTGCGGAAGCCGGTGGAACCGGCGGGGCGAACCCTCCTGGACCTGTGGCCAACGTGGGGTTGGGGGCCATGGGCGGGGCAAACCCACCAGTGCCCGGGGCGGGTGGGGTCAACCCCCCTGCGGCCGGGTTGGGCGGTGTCTGGTTTTCAGCCGCCTTGGTCAGGTCGGGAAGCGGGGTGTGGTTCCCCAAGCCTCCTGCGGGTGGCGGTGGCATCAGGCCACCGGGGCCACTGGAACCAGGGGATGGTTCCATCGGTTTGGTCAAATCAGGCATCCCCGTGGTGCCACCGGGTGTGGGTGGAGCCGGTGGGGCCAAGCCTCCGGCAGCCGGTGCGGGAGGCACAAGCGTTTCAGCCAATTTGGCCGGGTCAGGAGGTGGCGCGGTAGTTGGGGTCGGTGGGGGCGAAGCGCTGCCCGTTGGGGGTGGAGGAAGCAGTCCTTCCGCCAGCTTGGCCGGGTCAGGCGGTGTGACAGCGGCGGGTACTGACGATCCACCCGGGGGCGGAGGCGGTGCCAGCGTTTCCGCGCTTTTCTTGTCCTCCAGCGGCGGAAGGCCGCCAGGAATCGGTGTGGGAGGAGGTGGTGCTAGGGCCGTGGCATCCCCGGCGGGTGCCGGGGGCGGTGGGGTGGAACCTGCCACCGGATTGTCAGGCTTTTCCTGCGGCTTGTCACCGGCAGTGCCAGGCACCGGGGGCGGAGGCGGCAGGGTGGAGGAGGCATCACTGTTGCCGGCGGGGCTGGGCGGTGGCGGAATCAGGTCAGCCGGGTTGGGTACCGGTGGCGGCGGGGCGTTTTTGTCGGTTCCGCTCGCCGAGGCGAGCACCACATCGCCCTTGGGCTCTGTCGCGCCGGGATTGGCGGAAGGGACGCCTTTGGCGGCATCGCTGCCATCCCCTGGCTTGGCTTCCCCTCCTTCGGCAGTGGCCACCTGCTCGGTGGGTGGTTTGTGGCCCAGCAGTTCATCGGGGGAAACATAATGCTTGGTCAGCACCGCCCCCACCAAACTGGCGAAGGCGCCGGACACCATCATCCCGGTTTTCACTTCACTGGTCATGGCCACGGCTTTTCTCCCAATTGCTATCCGCTAATTTGCTTGATGCGTGTCCTGTTTCGGCTGGCCCGGATCATTTGGTCTGGGCGGGTGCCTTGGAACGGATCTCCACTTTCTGAAGGTCAAGGGGTTTGGGGGCCTCCGCCGCCTTGGGTTGGGCCAGTTCAGCCTCCCAGCGGGTCTTGGACCAGATCTCCGCGTGGGTTCGCATCCCCGCGATCACCACTTCGCCTGACAGGCCCGCCTGCTTGGCGATCTGGTCGCCCAGGGGAATCCACAGGTGCCCCTCCTCGTCTTCCTCGGGCACACAAGCGGTCATTAGGCCGTAAAACCGTCGCATGTTGCGGCGCATCGCCTGCAGCGCCCGGGCGGAATCCTCGTTCCCCGGGTTGGAAGGGGGTTCGTTCTCGTTGCCGAACATGGTCTCCAGATCTTCCAGGGTGGCCATGCGCAGGCTGCCGTCGGGTCCCGGTGCGATAAAGACTTTCCCTTCCACCACCCAGCCGGCCAACTCCTCGGGCAGTTTCAGGTAACCATCCTCGAATTCAGTGCTGAACGAGCCGATCAGCGGTTCCGGTTCCTGCGAACCCAAAGTGCCTTTTTCCATTCCCATGGGAGACGATGGGCCGATCTTGGCCATGCCCCCGGCACCGCCCCCGGACTGCTTGCCATCACTGGTGGTGCTTTCATCGCTGGGGATGAAAAACCCCGCTGGCTGAACGGTTTGTACAGGGAATTGGTTCGGGCCTTTGCCAGCAATTGAAATGTCAAAATCCACCCCGATCCGCTCCAGCCCGTCCGGGCCGATATGGCGGATCATCATGGGTGCTAAGGCCACCGGAGTCGGTAAATCTTGCGTTTTGGGCCGGATGCCCCACTTGGGAGCGGGCTTAACTTCCCGTACAGGCTCCTGGGCCTGGGCCTGGGTCAGGGTCACAGGGTGAATGGCAGGGACAGGCAACTCCGTGGCCGCCTGCGCCAAACCGGCAGGCAGCCCGGCGGGGGGGCCGAAAGCCTCCACAAAGGCATCCTGCAGGATCGACTTGTCCGCCGGAGTGGGCTCCGACCTTGCGAGGTTCTGTCCATTGCCCGCATCCCCGATTGCCAGGGCGGCCGGAAACGCCAGATTGGTGGACAGCCGTTGCCAGGCTGTTTTCCCGACCAAGCCGAGCCCCAAGCCGGCCGCGCCAGCTAATGCGATCCCAAGGTAAATGCCCGGGCGTTTGCCGGATTCGACTTTGGAAGCCCCGCCTGTTTCAGTTGTCTTCATGGTCGCTCCCTGAAATCCATTTCATTTTTCTGCCGACGCTAACCAGTCCATGGGTATCATCGCGCCCGCCCGCTTCCCAATCGCGCCACCCGCAGCTTCGCGCTGCGCGAGCGCGGGTTCGCCCTCACCTCGTCCTCGCCTGCCATCACCGGCTTGCGTGTCACCCGCTCCCACACTTCCCCCTGCGAGAAGGCGTGTTTCACCAGCCTGTCTTCCAGCGAGTGGAAGCTGATGATCGCCGCCACCCCTCCAGGAACCAGCCAGCCGGGCACCTGCCGCAACATGTCCTCCAGCACCGCCAACTCGTCGTTCACAAGAATCCGCAAACCCTGGAAGGTTCGGGTGGCCGGGTCGATTTTCCCCATCACCCCGCGGGGCGGCAGGCACGACCGCACCAGTTCAGCCAGCCGTGTGGTGGTCCAGGGCAGGTGTTCCTTCCGGGCCTCCACGATCTTCCGCACGATCCGCCGCGCCTGCTTCTCCTCGCCGTAGCGCAAAAGGGCCCGCGTCAAGTCGTTCTCGTCCAGCCTTTCCAGCAATTTCCAGGCCGGCTCTCCACGACTTGGATCCAAGCGCATATCCAAGGGGCCCTCGTGGCGAAACGCCAATCCGCGCCCCGGATCATCCAGTTGCTCAGAACAAATGCCCAAATCCGCCAGAATTCCATGGGCCTTCACGCCAAGCCGCCGCAAAATCTCGCCCGCCTGGTCATACCGGGCGTGGAAACACTCCACCGGCAACCCACCCAACCGTTCCCGAGCTTTTTCCACCTGATTGGGGTCGCAGTCGAATGCGTACACTTTGCCGCTGGGCCCCACCCGCTCCGCCAAAAGCCGGCTGTGGCCTCCCCCTCCCAGCGTCAGGTCCACCAAAATCTGGCCGGGCTGTGGATCCAGGGCGGCCAGCACCTCGGTGGGAAGAACCGGCACATGCTGCTTCCCGGCCCCAACTCTTTCGGAGCCATGGTCTTGCGCCAGCACTTCCAGGTCATCGTCAGAGTCTTTTTCGTGGGAACCCAAGGGCGTGCGGTCTCCATGCGGCCAGAAGGCTAATCGCCAAGGCCGGGGATGGTACCGCCCGGGGGTCAAAAGAAAAAAGCCTGGCTTGATTCGGTCAGATGGGGATTTTTGGACATTTGTCCGTTGCCAAAAAAGACAGCCCCCCGGGGCTCGGCCCGCCGGAGGGCTGTCGGGTGCGCATGGGAAAAAGGGCGAAGGCTGGGAATCCCGCCCTTTCACCAGCAGATGGTCCGGGTCTGCTCACCCGGGCATCTCACGCGCAAAGCGTTGGGGTGGCTGGCCACCCCGTTGTCTCAAACTCCCTTGGGTTCAAAGGCTCCCTGGGCCACGGCGTCAAATCGTGGTTCGTTTTCAGCGCAATAGCGGTCCCAATGGCCCGCGTCCCACAACTCCAGATGGTCCCGAACCCCCAGAAGCACCACCTCGCCGGCCAGCACGGCCAACTGGGCCAATCGTTCCGGCACCAGAATCCGGCCCGCCTTGTCCACCTCCACCAATTCCGTTTGCCCGAAATACAACCGGCGAAACAGTCGGGCCTCGGCATCCGTGGCGGGCCGCTCATCCAGTCGCGAGGCCAGCCGTTCCAGCTCCCGTTCTGTGTGCAGCCACAGGCATTTGTCAGGCCCCGGGGCGATGTACAGCACCAAGGGCTCGCCCAGCACCTCACGCACCTTTTTGGGCAGCGTCAGGCGCTTCTTGTCATCCAGAGCCCGGCGGTGGGTTCCTGTCAGCAGCACCGAATGACCCCGTCGGTCCATTCCGGACCAGAATTCAGGGCCTTCCTGTCCCCACTTTCACCCATTTGGCCCCACTGGGCTCCATCACAGTATCATTTGGCCCCACAGGTTGGCAACCGCCCCCCACGCCTGGTCCGGGGGTCCAAACCAATAAAAAAATGCCCCGGCCGCCCAAAGGGGACGACCGGGGCTCCCCCCGAAAGTTCTGTCAAAACAGAACTTACGATCCGTAACGGATGGCGTTGGCCCGTTCCAGGCCCGCTCGCACCGCTTCTTCCTCGCTCTGTCCAAAAACTTCCACCAGATCAATTTGCCCGGTGGTTTTGGCCACCTTGCAGGCAAAGCGGTGCCGTCCGTCGTTCAATTGCTCCACATGGAAGCTCTTGGCACCCAACCGGTGCAGTTCCTCCCGAACCACAGTCCAATTCACCGCGGTGATCTGGATCGTCTGGTTGGCCAGGGAGCGACCCGCCACGGCGTTGGGTGCCGATGGGGCGCTGCTCAGGCCAAACGCCTCTGGGGCAGGCATTTCCATCCGGGGCCGTGCGGAGGCTTCATCAGGCATGGCGCCACGGGCGACCAATTTGGGCTGGGCCGTTTGGGGTGCCGGCGCGCTGGTAATGCGCGGCGACGGGGCAGAATACGGGTTGGCAGGTGCCCTGTACAGCGGCTGCTGCTGCGCCCAAGGCGCGGGCTGCGGCGGCGCGGCGAAAACTTGGGGCATGGCCTGAAACTGGCCGGGCATCATCACCGGCAAACTGCCGGGTGTGCATCCCACCGGGGTTCAGCCCGCTCCCGCGCGAGGCGGTGAGGCGGCGATCCACACGTAGCATGGAAGCAGCGCCATCAGCCAACGAAACCACGAAGCTGGAAGGGTCGGCATCCTTGCGACTCTCCAAGGGAAATTGGGCGATGCGCCCGGGGCCGGCTGCCATCCATGGCTGCCAATCCCCAAGCACGGGCGGCGCTATAGGTGCGGGCACCTGCCAAGGAAAGGCCAGTTGTCGTAAATCTTTATTCAGGAAAGTCTTACACGATGCCGTGTAAAATTTGCCAGCCATCGGGAAGAAGTTCCCGATTGGTCTTTCACTCTACCCGCACGGGGTTTTCCAGCACCTTCAGGCTTCCCCGGTCGGCGTCCAGTTCCACCATCGCCCCGTGGGGCAGCGTCGCGTTCCTGGGGGTGTGTCCCACCGGGTAATCCATCACCACCGGCACCTTCAGTTTGCCGAAATAGTCTTTCAAGACCCGGTCGGTGTCTTTTTCCTCCTTCTCGTCCTTCGTGGTGAAGGAGCCCAGCACCACCCCGGCCACCTGGTCCAGCACCCCGCCCAGCCGTAGCTGCGACAGGTAGCGGTCGATCCGGTAGGCGGGTTCGCTCACATCTTCCAGGAAAAGGATCGCCCCCTTGGGCTCCAGTGCGTGCGGGGTGCCCATCAGGGTCACCACCAGGCTCAGGTTGCCGCCCAGAAGCCGGCCGGTCGCCTTGCCGCCCACCACGGTGGTGTGCCGATGCCTTTCGGGTACCCCCACCACATACCCCCGTTGGTCGGGCAGGTACTGGTCCGCGAAAACGGCGCGCCGGAAGGATTTGGCTGGAAAGGCATAGCCTGGCTCGTTCTCGCGCCACAGGTCGCGCATTGCCATGGGCGAATGGAAGGTGACCACCCGCGCATGGCGGGCAGCCGCAAGGTGCAGCGCGGTCAGGTCGGAATAACCCGCGATGATCTTGGGATCCCGGCGAAGGGCCTCATAGTCAATGCGGTCCAAAATGCGGGAGACGCCAAACCCCCCGCGCACCGGCATGATCATGCGCACGCTGGGGTCGCGCAGGTAATCGTTGATCTCCCCGGCCCGCTCGTCATCGGTGCCGCCCAGGTAATGGTCCTTCCGGCCCACCAGCCCTGGCTTGCTGATCACCTTGTAACCCTTACCTTCCATCAGCTTCACATAGGCCGGGAATTCGGGTTCGGTGGCCGGTGCGGCCGGGGCGATCACGGCAATGGTGTCACCCGGCTTCAGGGCCCTGGGAGTCAGCCAGGAATCCGGGCCCAAAGCCGGCGATGCGGAGGTGACGACCAGAATCCAGAGGCATACAGCGGGTGGGCGCATGGTGGTTTTCCGTTTACTTCACCCGCACCGTGATGGAGCTGGGCGCTTCCGGACCGCGGTGCACCTGGTGGGTCTGGCGGCTGAAGTCCGCCTCGGTGGCCGAGTAGATGTCGCAGAATTTCTGCGGATTGCGGTCCACCAGCGGAAACCAAGAGGACTGCACCTGCACCATCAGCCGGTGCCCCGGCCGGAAGGTGTGGTTCACATCCGGCATCGTGAAGCTCACCCGGGTCACCTTGCCCGGTTCGAACGGCTCCGGCTTGCTGAAGCTGTTGCGGAACTTGCCGCGGAACGGCTCACCCCGGATCAGCATCTGGTAGTTGCCCATTTTCACGCCGGCCGGGTTGGGCTCGTAATCCGGGTAATCCGCCGGGAACACATCCACCAGTTTCACCACCCAGTCGGCGTCGGTGCCGGTGGTGCTAACATGCAGGTCCACCGTGATCAGCCCCGTCAGGGTGAGGTCCTGGGTCAGCACGGGGGTCTGGTACACCAGCACATCTGGCCGGCGAGAGGCATGCCGCTGGTCGGCCGTCATGTAGTCATAGTCCATCTTGGTGGTAGTTTTCTCGATGTGGGGCACCGGCTTGCCAGGGTCGGAAATGTAGCTGTCCGATCCCGCAGCCTCGGCGGGCTTGGTTCCCAGGGTTCCCTTCTCCAGCAAAAACAGTTTCTGCTCGCGGCTGTCGGCGGGCGGCCAAGTGTCGTAGCGCCGCCACACATTGGTGCCGGTTTCAAAGACCATCGCCTCGGGCAAGTCGTCCTTGCCCTTCCCCTTCAGGTGAAACTCGAAGAATGGGAACTCGATTTTCTCACGGAAGTATTCGGAGGTCTTGCTGCCGAATCGGGCGTTACCCAGTCCCTCGCCGGTGCCGCGTGACCAGCCACCGTGATCCCACGGCCCTATCACCAGCCGGTTGTTGGCCCCCGGGCTCAGTTTCTCGGTCGATTTGTAGCACGAAAGCGGTCCGTACAGGTTTTCCGCGTCGAAAAAACCTCCCACATTCAACACCGCCGGCTGGATGTTCTTCAAATGCGGTGCCAGGTTCATCGCCTGCCAGAACTCGTCGTAGGTGCCGTGCTTCATCATCTCGTTCCAGAACGAGATGGTCCCCTTCAGGTATTTCTTGTCGGCGTTGGCCAAGGGGCCCATGTCCAGGAAGAACTGGTAGCCATCGGGCGTTTGGTGATCGTGGGAGACACGGCCAAAGGTCCTGGTGGGTTGTTGGCGCTCCTTGCCGAAACCCGACATGAAGTTGAACGCGTGCGCCAGAAAGAGGCAGCCGTTGTGGTGGAAATCATCCCCCACAAACCAGTCGATCACCGGGGCCTGCGGGCTGCACGCCTTCAGCGCCGGGTGTGCGTCGATCATGCCGGCGGCGGTGTTGAACCCGGGGTATGAGATGCCGCTCTGCCCCACGCGGCCGTTGTGTCCCTTCACCGTCTTCAGCAAAAACTCGATGGTGTCGAAGGTGTCGGTGCTCTCGTCAAAGTCCTTCGGGCCCTTGTTCGGCAGATGCGGACGCACATTCAAAAAGGTGCCTTCCGACATCCACCGTCCGCGCACATCCTGGTAAACGAAGATGTAGCCCGATTTCTGGAACAGCTCCGAGGGCCCCAGCTTCTCGCGGTAATTGTCCACGCCATAGGGCGACACGCTGTAGGGCGTGCGGTTCAGCAGGATCGGGTAGGTCTGCGAGTCGTCCTTGGGAACATACACTGCGGTGAACAGCTTCAGGCCGTCCCGCATCGGGATCTGGTATTCGTACTTGGTGTAGGTGGCCCGCACGGCGTCGGCCGCTGCCTTGGCCGCCTCCGTCGGTGCCGGGGCCACCTGCCCCCACGAGATCCCGGCGGATGCCACGCCCAATGCCAGCGCCAAACCAAAGTGCCTACATGCCATGATGTCGCCCCCCCCCCAACGCGTTTTCTGGATGGGAGACAGCTTAACATGATCCACAAAACAAAAGGGGGCGATACCCGCCCGTTTCAGCGTTTGGCGGTTTGGTAGAATGAAAGCCGATCCATGCGGAACAGGTGGCGGTGGATGAAAAGCGCCCTTCTCTTCGGTGTCGGCAGCGCGGGCGATGTCTTCCCTTTCATCGCCTTGGGCAAAGGTCTGGCAGCCCGCGGCTGGCATGTCGGCCTGTGTGCCAATCCCACCTTCGAGCAGCAGGTGCTGCGTGCCGGCCTGACCTTTGAACCTTTGGGCACCCGCGAACATTACGACCGCATCACGAGGGACCCCAACCTCTGGCACCCCCGCAAAGGCACGCGCACCATCCTGGCCGATTTCCAGGCGATGGACATGGTCCGTACCCAGCGGGATCTGGCCCGGAAATTCGCCCAAAAGCCCGGCCAGTGCGTGGTGGTCGCGTCCTCCCTGGGCTTTGGTGCCCGTGTCGCCCAGGAAGAGACGGGCGTTCCCCTGGTCACCATGCATCTGGCACCCCTGGTACTGCGTTGCCCCCGCAACCCGCCCCGGGTGCCGGGGGGGTGGCTACCCAACACCTTGCTGCGCTTTGCCCCCCGTATGACCTACCGGTTGGTCGATCGCATTGCCGATCCCCTGATTGGAGGCGCGGTGGAGCCGCTGCGCGCCGAAACCGGCCTGCCCCCGGTTCGCCGTTATCTGGAGGGCTGGTGGAACTCGCCCAACCGGGTACTGCTTTGTTTCCCCGATTGGTTTGGCCCCATGCCCACTCTGCCCGACCAGGCTCGCCATGTCGGCTTTTTGCAGCATGATGACGAGCAACCCGCTGAGGACTTGGCACCCCTCTGGCGTTTCGTGGAGGAGGGGCCGCCTCCTGTCGTGGCCACCTTTGGCAGTGCCATGCGGCAGGCCCGCTGGCTGCTGGAGCGGTTTGTGCAGGCCACCGCGGCAATAGGCGCACGGTTGGTCCTCCTGTCCAAAGATCCCGAACAGGTGCCCCACCCGTTGCCCCCGCATGTGTTCCACGCGTCCTGGGCCCCGATGGGAGACCTGTTGCCCCGGGCTGCCCTGCTGGCCCACCATGGCGGCATCGGCACCCTGGCCCGCGCGCTGGCTGCCGGGGTGCCCCAACTGGTCATTCCGTTCGCCCATGATCAGCACGACAATGCCCACCGGGTCCAATGGATGGGGGTTGGCGATTACCTCACCCCGCGTCGCGCCACCTTTGGCAGTCTGACCCGAATGCTTGCCTACCTGCTGGCTGAGGATCAATTTCAGGCCCGTGCCCGGGAATGGGCCGGTCGTTTCGACCCCGCCGCCGCCCTGCGGGAAGCTTGCGACTTGGTGGAGCAAGCGGCCCGCTGAGCGCACGAAACCCGCACCCGCCGTGTACACTGGTCCAATGGGCTGGATTTGACGGGTTCGTATCGATCAGGGTGTCATGCCAAGTAAAAAAAATGTGGTCCGCATCATTGCGGGCGAACTTAGGGGCCGCATGGTGGAATGCGAGGTCAACCCCCGCCTGCGTCCCACCTCGCAGCGGGCTCGCGAAGCGCTTTTCTCCATCCTCGGCGGGGATCTTTCCGGTGTCTACTTTGTCGATGTGTTCGCCGGCACCGGCGTCATCGGCATGGAGGCCCTCAGCCGCGGTGCAGAACGCTGCTGGTTCATCGAGAAGGATCCCAAGCTGGCAGTTGCCCTGGAAAAGCACCTCAAGCTGTTCCGCATCGCCGACCGCGGCGTGGTCAGCCGGCTCGATGCCTACCGCTGGGCCGAGAGCTGGAAACCCATGCCGGGCGAATGGATCGTCTTCCTGAGCCCCCCGTTTCCCGATCTGACCGGCCGCGCCGAAACCATGCTGGCGATGATCGATGCCCTCCAGAAGGTGCTGCCCGAGGGAAGCACCCTCATCCTGCAGTCCGAAAAATGCCCGATGCTGGATCAGCTCCCCCATCAGGACCAATGGCGCAAAAGGAAGTATGGCCGCAACCTGTTGTGGTTCTGGGGCGGTTCCCCCGCCGTGGACGACGGTGAATTAGACGATGGCGTCGAAGGCGGGGAGGGCCTTGAGGACGAGGAAATTCCCGAGGCGGACGAGACCGAAAGCGGGGAGTGACATGGGCCAGCCTGAGTTTCCCCAATTGCCCAAGGGCAGGGGCAAGATCCTGCTGCCTTTGGGGGATGGCACCGAGGTGCTGGATACCCTTTACCCGGTATTCCGTCTGGCCGAGGAAGGCTACGAGGTGGTGGTGGCCGGCCCCAGGGCGCGCCTATACCACGGCGTGATGCACGAGATACCGCCGGAGCCCACCGTTCCCTGGGACATCACGCGCGAACAACCCGCTTACCATGTCCGGGCCACCGTCGGGTTCGCGGATGTCCAGCCCGGGGATTACAAGGGCCTGTTCCTTTCCGGCGGAAGGGCTCCGGAGTATCTCCGTTACGACAAGCACCTGCTCGAGGCCACCCGCCATTTCTTCCAGGCGGGCAAACCGGTGGCCATGGTCTGCCACGGCGTTGAGATCGCCGCGGCCGCCGGTTGCCTGGTCGGCCGCACCGCCACCACCGTGGCCAAATGTGCCCTCGATATCACCGCTTTTGGCGGCACCTATGTCGATTCACCCGTGGTGGTGGATGGCAACCTGGTCAGTGCCCGGACCTGGCATGACAACGCGCACCTGATGGCCAGATTTGTGCGGATGCTGGCCGGGGTGTGACCGGTTCTTCAAAACCGTTTCCGGCCGGTGCCTCGGGTCTGCCGCTCAAAACAAAAGGGACCGCCCCGTTCCCAGGACGGTCCCTTTTTGGTTGGTGGGCCGGATAAAGGCCTTACTTCGCCTCTTTCATTTCCGACAGCAGTTCATTCACCGCCTCTTCCATCTTCTCGCCGCGAAGGTCCTTGAAGCGGATCTTGCCGGTGTGGTCAAGGATATAGATGGTCGGGAAATACCGGATGTTCCAGTCCATGAGAATGCCCTTCCGCTCCGCGAACCAGTGGGTCCAGGGCATCTTCTCCTTTTCCAGGAAGGTGCGCAGCGTCTCGATCTTGTCGTCGCCGCTCACCGAGATCAGCGCGAACGGTTTGCCCTTCAGCCGTTCCACCATCTCCCGCTCGTGCGGGATCATCGCCTTGCACGGCCCGCACCAGGTGGCCCAGATGTCCAGAACCACAACCTTGCCCTTGTAGTTGGACAGCTTGTCTTCCACTTCCTTGCTGTCATCCAGCTTCCAGCAGGTCACCTCGGGGGCCATCTTGCCCGGGCTCAGGTTGCGGATCTCAAACAGCGCCGGCTTGGCCAGCTCGCCCAGTGTGCCGGTTCGGGGGCCCGGCACATCCGCGTATTCCTTCACGATCAGCTCGTACTGTTTGGCCGCCTCTTCCAGGGCCTTTTCCTGCTCCGTGGCGGACAATCCGCGCCGGGCCGAGGTCTGGGCTTCCTGTGCCAGCGAGAACAGGATCTGTCCCTTCATGTCCCGCGGCAGCTTCTCGTTGGCAAGCAGGTTTTTGGCTTGCTGACGGCCGTCCGGCGTCATGGTCATGGACGAGACCATGGTTTTCATCTTCGGATGGGTGAGAAACTTGCTGAACAGGATCTCGCGGGCTTCCACCCCCGCCTTGCTGCTCGGAAGCGTGCCAAGCGTGCTTGCATATTGCAGCGCGTCGAAGGCGGCCTCGTCTTCCAGGTCCTTCTTGGCGATTTCCACCGCTTTCTGGGCAACCGGCTCAGCCTTGGGAAGCTGCTTCACCAGCTCGATCCGTTCCTGCTCGTTGTCCGTGGCGCGCAGTTTGGCCATCACCTGGTTTTGCTGCAGGCTGAATTGCGAGCGCAACGCCATCAGTTCCTTCCCAACGGGACTGTTCGACACCGGCTGTGGCACTGCCCCTGGCAGGGCTGCCCCGGGAAGGGTGATTTTCTTGGCGGGTACCGCCTTTTCCTGGGCTACCGTCATTCCCAGAAAGGAGCCGGTCAACGCCAGGGCTCCCATGGCTTGCAAGCGTTTCATCAATTCATCCTTTGCCGTGAATAGATTGGAACTCTCTCACCATTAACACGAACCGAACCGACTACCAAAGAGAAACTTGAAAACACCCCCCCCAACCTCAGGGGCTACCACAAAACAGTGAAATCTGAATGTTAAAATAGAAAAAATAGGAAATTTGATAAGTCGCTCCTTCCGCTTGATTCCCATATCGCCAATTCCTATAGTCCCGCCCCTGATCCGGTTGGTTCGCCGTTCCGGTCGGGCTTGGGAGTGACTGTTCGCATGCCTTCACCGCAGCAAAACACCGAATGCACGGACGGCCGTCTGGGAGCCTTGGTTTCCCGTTTAGCCGGCTGGTCCTGGGACCATCCCTGGTGGTTTCTGGTCGCTGGCTTGATGCTGACGATTCTGGCCGGCGGTTACTCGGCCTCGCGGTTGCGGTTCATGACCAGCCGCAACGACATGATCAGCAGCACCAAACCGGTGCAACAGCGGTGGAAAGAGCACCTCGACCGGGTCGGTTCGGAAGATGACATGGTCGTGGTTGCTTCCGGATCCAACCAGGCTGAGCAGGACCGGTTTTTGGCCGAGGTGGACGCGGCGTTCCGCGCGGAGCCCCGGTATTTCAACCGGGTCTGGCGCGAGGTGGACCTGCGCCCCATTGCCAACCGGTCCATGCTGCTCAACGACAAAAACCAGATCGAGGTCATCGTGCGGGAACTCCGCACCATGCGCCCCCTGCTGGATTTACCCCTGGGTTGGAACCTGTTCACGGTGCGGAATCTGGTGTTTGAAACCCGTCACCGCCTGAAGGCCCTCGCCACCGAACGCGAGGAGCACAGGCGCCGCAAGGCCCAGGACAAGCCCGGTGCCGAGATCGATGGGAAGGTCCTTGCCCAGCTGAACCACCTCCTGCAGGCAGCCGCCGAGGAGTTGCGTGGCCGCCAACCCGGCAGCACGCTCTGGCAGCCGGCCGGAGGCGCCGACACCCGCGAGGCCATGCTGCTGGAACCCCAGCGCCTGCGCAGTGACGATGGCAAACTGGCGTTTCTCCTGGCCAGCCCGGTTCCGGATGCCTCGGATCCCATGTGTCCGCAGGTGGCCGGCGTGCGTCGCGCCCGCGAGATCCTCGGCGATCTTTCAGCCCGCTACCCCACGCTGGAGGTGGGGCTCACCGGATTGCCCGTGCTCGAATGCGACGAGATGGAGGCCTCCACCCGCGACAGCACCCGCGCCAGTTGGCTGGCCTTTCTGGGCGTGCTCACCCTGTACGCCTGGGTTTTCCGCCAATGGCGCGCCCCGTTGGCAAGCGGATTGCCCCTGCTGGCGGGCACCGTGTGGGCCTTGGGTTTCGCCACGCTGGCCGTGGGTCACCTCAATCTCCTGTCCGCCACCTTTGCGGTCATGCTGATCGGCATGGGGGATTACGCGGTCCTCCTGGTCAGCCGTTTCCAGCGTGAACGCGACACCCTGCGCGACCCCTCCCGCATGGCGGCCCGCGCTGCCCTGGTCCGGGCGGCCGGTGCCACCGGCCCATCCATCCTCACCGCCGCGGTCACCGGCATGCTCGCTTTCTTTGCCACCATGCTGGCCGATTTCCAGGCGGTGGCCGAACTCGGCCTCATTGCGGGTGGCGGTCTGCTGCTCTGTGCCACCAGCGCCCTCACCATGGCCCCGCCCCTGCTCAGTGTCCTGGTGCGCGAGGCGCCCGCGGCCCGGGGTGCGGTACGGCTCGGGGTTCCAGAGGTGCGGGCCGGCTGGGCAAGGTCCTGGGCCGCGCGCCCCGGTTTGGCCCTGGGTATCGGTCTGGTGGTCTGGCTGGGTCTGGCCGCCGGCTGCTTCTGGACCCGATACGATGCCAACCTGTTGCGCCTGCAGGAGGACAGCCTGCCCTCTGTCCAGTGGGAAAAACGACTCCTCGCCTCCACCAAGGGGGCGTCTTGGCATGCTCTGGCTTGGGCCGACACCCGGGAGCAGGCGCTTGAGATCAAACGGCGTTTGGAGGCCCTGCCCGAGGTGGGGCGGGTCACGGAGACCGCCTCCCTGTTGCCCGGCATCGCGGAGCAAAAGGCGAAGGAAGGCCTGCTGGCGGAAATCCGCGAGCGTCTGGTCCGCCTGCCCGAGGCCGGCGCGTCCCTGATGCATCCCCGGTCCACCCCCCAGGCCATCGGGGCCGAGGTAGACCAACTCGCCTACCAGCTAGTCATGCCGGAACTGGCCGACATTCCGCTGAAGGAACAACTCCTGCAATCCTGCGCCCAACTGAAGGCGGCCCTGGCGACGGAGGTACCGGCCAAAGCTGCCTCCGCCCTGGCCCGGTTGGACGACCGCATGGCCAGTGAATTGTTGACCAATCTCCATAAACTCCGTTCGGTTTCCCAACCCGGGTTCATTACCATTGCTGACCTGCCGGCTGATTTCCGCGAGCGGCACATGGATGCCCAGGGGCACTTCCTGCTGCGCGTCTTCGCCCGGGAGGAACTGTGGGACCCGGCCGCCTTAGCCCGGTTCAACAGCGCCGTCGCCTCCGTGGTCCCTGACGCCACCGGCAAACCGTTTACCACACTGGAAGGGCTAGAGGGCATGCGACTGGGGTTCCTGCGCGCTGGGGCCTGGGCCTTCCTGGCCATCGCCTTGGTGTTGGTGATCGACCTGCGCAATCCCCGTCTGGTGTTGCTGGCGTTGGGCCCGCTTACCGGCGGGTTGGTGGCCGCCCTTGGCCTGATGGGTTGGCTGGGTCTGGCCCTCAATCCTGCCAACCTGATCGCCCTGCCCCTCATCCTCGGGGTCGGTGTGGACAATGGTGTGCATGTGATCCACGATTGGCTGCACCGCGAGGACACCTCCCGGCGTTACCGGCTCCATCCCGGTACCCTGCAGGGCATCCTGCTGGCCGGCCTCACCACGGTGCTTGGTTTTGGCACGCTGGCTTTCAGCGGCCATCAGGGATTGGGCAGTCTGGGCCTGTTGCTTGCCACCGGGGTGGCGGCCTGCATGCTGTGCGCGTTGGCACTGTTACCTGCCCTGCTGGGCGGGGTGCGTGTGCCGGTGGTCGGCACTCCCAAAATCGAATTGGAAAAACCCGCCCGCCACATGCCTCAGGCCGCCTGATCGGGCTGTGGCATTAGAGCAGGTTTCACAATTCCGGAATAACGTGTAGGATATCCAGCACCTGTAATGGTATCAAGGTCCAGGAGGGGCCCTGCTGTGTATTCGTTGGATCTTAAGGTTCGGATTTTGGAAGCCTGCCAGGCTGGGGAAAACTACAGTCAGGCCGCCCGGCGGTTTT
>Ga0169931_10000528_pt1 | contig 62691 bp, 57 predicted proteins | sample Kivu_15m_20L_FD_129675 | JGI IMG/M metagenome (GOLD analysis project Ga0169931, IMG submission 129675) | Freshwater microbial communities from Lake Kivu, Western Province, Rwanda to study Microbial Dark Matter (Phase II) - Kivu_15m_20L... | ecosystem: Environmental > Aquatic > Freshwater > Lake... | reverse complement strand
CCTGTCATCCCGCCTGCGTCTAGGTGCGCTCAATATCAGGGGAGACGACAGACGACCCGGCAGACGGCTCGGGCGCGTGCTGGTCGACAACAGTCGGGATGTCCGCAACCGGCGCAGAGAGGATACCGCCGGCCTCGCCGGTACCGCCCTGAGCGTCATCGGGCTCTGCGCCCTCAGCTGCGCCAGGCCCGTCCTCATCGCCCGCAGCCTCGGAGGGCGCTCCGGCATCATCAGCCGGCCCGGAGATCGTCTCCGGGCGTCGGCCACTGCGACGGCGCCTCCGGCGGCGAGGCCGCCCGTCTTCAGAGCCAGCTGCGGTGGTCTCGTCTGAAGTCTCAGCCGCCTCAGAGACCACCTCACCCGCCCCTTCAGACGGCGCAGGAGCTGGCGCCGGGACCTGACGCTGCGGACGCAGAAGATAGGCCGTGGCCCCCGCCTCATCAGTAAACCGCTTCAGATCATCGACCAGCTGCCCGCCGACAAACTTGCGGCGCAGCTCACGGAACGAGCGGGCCGCCGAGCGCAGGGGTGCGAGCGTCAGGGCCTCCCTGCCGAGCGTCACTGTGAACGTCTCAGCGCCCGCGAGCGAGCTCTCGAGATTCTCTGCAGCCCAGGGCAGGAAGAAGACAGCCAGATCGTCGCAGAACAGCGGCCCGAGGGTCTCCCTGAGATCCCCGAGGGACGCAAACGGGCCAGATGCTGTCGGGGCCGACATGAAGTCACACCAGCGGATCAGGAACTGCCCATCCTTCTCAATGATCTTCGCCGGCGTGGGATCCTTGAGCATCTGTATGAGCTGACCTGCGATGGCGAAGTCGGCAACGGAGGGACGCTCGCCGAAGATGAAGAGATGCCGGCGCAGATGGTCATCAAGCAGCTTCACGAACTTCTTGAATGACTTTTCAACAACCTCGCCGAGCTCACCGTCAACCTGCATCAGCCTGAGCTGTGATGTCATCGTCTCGATTGCACGTTCCTCGCTGGCCTTGCGGTCCTCAGGCGGGCTCAGCGTGTAATACTCCTCAACGGCGCGCTGGGCTGCGATCTTCTGGTCCCTTCGGCGGCCCCAGCGATAATGAAACACGGCCTTGGCCAGCCACACGTCGGCATATTCCTCAAGAACCGACGCCAGGAAGGCCAGAGCAGGGTCGGAGGGCGTCGCCGAGGGTTCAGGCGAATCAGCCTCAAGCGCCTCGATCAGCGGCGTCGTGTCATGAACGGCGAAGCCTGAGGGAGCCACCAGCACGGGCAGGGTCGCAAAGCGCGACACGCGCTGAAGCTCGTCCTCGCTCTCCTGCGTACGCGGAACCCAGTCGAAGGCGAAGGCCTTGTAGCTGAGATAGGACCGCATCTTCGTCGAATAGGCCGAGGTCTCGGCGCCAAACAGGCGATAGGACATCACAGTCTCCGGGAAAGCGGGCGGAAACTACGCGCTATGCCTGGGTTAAACAACCCGCGTTCAGGCGCACTGGGGGGGTGAATTCATATAAAATGGACAATCCGGGCCGCCGCAGGCCGTCATGGGACGTCCACTGCAGGGTTTGCCCCGCCCGGACGAAGCGGCTATCCAGCCTCCTCCACGACGCCAGGCTCCACCACGGCAGGATTGTCCGCATGCGCGTTCTTCATGTTATGGCCGGGGCCAGAGAAGGCGGGGCCGAGAACATCATGCTTGAGGGCGTGATGGCGCTCGCCGACGCCGGGCTCGCCCAGGCGGTCGTCACGCGACCGGATAATGCTTTCCGTCTGAGCAGGTTCCGGGAGCGGGGTATAGCCGTTGAAACCGCAGGCTTCAGCCGGCTGTGGCCCTTTCCAACCCATGCGGCGATCGCCCGCCTCGTGAAGACGTTCCGCCCCGATGTGGCGCAGTTCTGGATGGGGCGGGCCGGGCAGTTTGCGCCCGCCTCATTTAAACAGCGGTCTATCGCCTGGTATGGGGGCTATTACAAACGGGCCCGGTTTGCCAACTGCGCCTGGCACATCGGCCTTACCCGGGATCTTTTGAGACACATCCGCGACCAGGGCGTGTCCGAGGATCGCTCAGGCATCGTGCACACATATGCCGATTTTGCAGGCGAGGCGCCGGCCGACCGGGCGGCACTCGCCACACCGGCCGACGCGCCGGTCGCTCTTGCGCTGGCGCGACTGCACGAAAAGAAAGGCCTCGATACCCTCCTGGACGCAGCCGCAAAGGTTCCGGGACTCTATGTATGGATCGCGGGGGAAGGTCCGCTCGAAGCCGACCTCAAGGCGCAGAGCGCGCGGCTGGGACTGGATGACCGCGTCCGCTTTCTCGGTTGGCGCAATGATCGCGGCGCTTTGCTCGCCGCCTGCAACTTCGTGGCGTTTCCGTCCCGCTACGAACCCTTCGGCACCGTGACTGTCGACGCCTGGGCCGCCTCCCGGCCGCTGATCGCCGCCGACGCCGTCGGTCCGGCCGCCTATGTCAGGGATGGCGTCAACGGCCTCCTCATTCGAAAGAATGACAGCGATGCGCTCGCCCGCGCCATGCAGCGCATGATCAGCGAGCCCGATCTTGGCGCGCGCCTGATCGCCGGCGGACGTGAGAGCTATGAGGCCAGCTTTACGCGCCAGGCCTTCGTGCGCGATTGCCTCAGCTTTTACGAGCGTGTTGCGGGGAGCGCCTAAATCTCGAAGAGCAGCGCGGTGGCGTCGTCGGATGTCTTGAAGCGGCCAATCGCAGCATCTTCGGACGCCGAGGTCTCCATCGACCTGAGTTCGCGCATCAGCGGGGCAAGCCCGTTCAGGACGGCTGCATCAACGAGGCTTTCATCGCCATACCGGCCATAAGGCGAAACCAGCCTGTAAAAGCCGTCGGTCATGACCAACACCCGTGAGCCCGGCGGGGCGGCCGCGTCCTGATAGACGATGTGGGCGCCGGCCGCCGGCTCGACGCCGAACACCCAGTAGGCGCCAGGCGTGTTATGCCGGGTGCGCACCTCCTGCAGCCATTTCAGCCGCTCCTCAGGCGTCCGGTCCATGATGCGCCTGGCCCGCTCCTGCTCCTCAGCCGGCTTTCCAGGCTCGCCAAAGACACTGACAGCCCCATCGGGGGTTTTCAGGATAGCGACGGAATCGCCAAGGCTCGCCGCCTCCAGGCGGCCCCGGCGTATACGAATCCATGTGGCGGCCGCAGTCGGATAGCTCGAGCGTGGCGCCTCGCTGAGGCGGATACGCGCCTCACGCTCGACCGCCGTGCGAAGGCGGGGCAGCAGGCGGGCGAACCAGGCCTGCGGTATCTCCCGCGGATCAGCCGGGGCCCTCACCATCTCGGCCGCCAGGAGCTCGGCAAACCTCGCCGCATCGGATCCGGCGGCTGCAAAGATCCGCACCGGCCCGACATCCGTCGCCCCGTCGATGACGCAGGCCCAGCCAGCCGCCTCATCAAAGACATATCGGTCATCTCCCGTCCCAGTCTTGAGGCCGCCCTCAAGCCGCGAGCCCGGGGCGCAGATGGAATCGATCAGTCTCATAGTGTTGCGCTCCGGCGGCCAGGGCTTCACGTCTCGCTATCAGCCTCCAGGGACAAGAGGCCCGCCGCCAGCCTAAGCCGTCTTCGACTTCATCGCCGAGGAAAAATCGGCCAGCGTCTGTATGTAATCGCCGCTCTCGCGCAGACGCTGGACGTAGAGCTCGAGAATCTGTCGCGCAGCGACCCCCGGCTCAAGGCCGCATTTCTCCGCCTCTTCGGAAAACAGCCGTTTTGATTCCGGATCCAGCCTGACGGTCAGGGGCTGGCGATTGGCAGTTTTTGACATTGAGGATCTCATCAGCAGCTCCTGTCGGCAGCTCCCGGCAGCCCCCGGCGCCCGTTAGCCGGAATCAGATTGCAGCATTGCTTCAACAATGCAATAGCAATGCATGGCCAGACCACCCGTCACGCAGGGCACCAAGCCTTTCACCGTCGTTCTGCCGGAGAAAGCCGCAGAGCGCCTTGAGATTCTTGTTGATTCTGGTCTTTACGGAGCCAATCGCGCCGAAGTCGCCCGCAACATCATTCTTCAGCACCTTCAGGAGCTGTGGAAATCGGGCAAGCTTCCCGGCTGAGCCGGGTCCGGCGCGTCTGCGTCGTCCATACACTGTCGCCGAGGGCCCTCGTGGCCTGCTGTCAGGCCCCGTCCCCCGGGGCAGTTAACATCTCATTAACCTTTTGGGCTAATCGTCGCCGAGAGCGCCCCGGAGCTGCTATTAGCAGCTCAGCGCTGCAGGCGAAGGAGGACGCGCCCATGACCCCGCAGACCACCGACCCGATTGAATTCTGTCCGGCAGCAGCCTGCGCCAGCGCCGTGGTGCGGCTGGAGGGGTGCGTTGACCAGCTGTCACGCCTGCAGGAGGCGTCCGGGCTGTCGCCACAGCTGATGCAGGCGCTCGAGACAGCACGCGATGACCTCATCCTGTCTGCCGAGTCAGCGCGCGACAGGCTTTCAGGCGTGGAGGCCGTGTCTTCAGCCGGCGCCATGGCGCAGTTGCTTGCGGCCATTCGCGACATCCGCGCTGGCGATAAGCCACACGCGGTGCGCGCGAAGGATCTTGAAGCAAAAGCCGTCCGCTTCCTGTCGATGGCCGGTCTTTATGACGCCCGCGTCTGCCAGGCGCTGAGCGGAAGCCGCCTGGGCGGTCGGGTGTATGCGCCTGTCCGCGAGGACGCCGTGCGTGAAAGAGCAAGCAATGAAGCCTAGGTCGCAGGACTTGATACGTATCAAGGCGGGAAACCCGGCAGGGTGAACATTGACGCGTTCACGCACAGGGGCTCCTCATGCACAAAGCGCTCATCCTCTCCGGACTGGCTCTGGCAGGCCTCGGAGCCTGCGCGCCTGCGCCAACACAGACAGCTACACCTCCAACCACGTCTCAGGACGCCGCCGCATCGCCAGCGAGCCGGCCGGTTACCCTGCCCGTGAGCCTGAACGCCGTCATGGTGGCGCTCGTCGATCACGCCTCCGAACCGCTCTGGCTGGACGCTTACCAGCCGCCAACGACGGAGGATGGCTGGCGCCTCGCCGAACATCACGCCTATCAGATGGCGGTCGGCGGCAAGCTCATCCAGCTTGCCGGAACGGGCCCCAACGACGCAGCCTGGGTCAGCAATCCTGACTGGATCAGAATGGCCGATGAAATGAGCGCAGCCGGCATGGACGCGCTTGCAGCGGCCAAAGCCCGCAACCCTGATCTCCTGAACACGGCTGGCGATCGTCTGGTCGCCTCGTGCGAGTCCTGCCACACGGCATACAAACTCGGACTGCCGTCTATGGGCCTTTACAAGTCGCCTGACTATCCCGTCCCGGAACGCAGGTGAGGCAGCCGCCTATCCGGCGAGGCGCGCCATTTCGGCATCCGACAGCTCATAATTCCCATAGACATTCTGGACGTCATCACAATCTTCCAGAGCCTCGATCAGCTTCATGACCTGATCGGCCGTTTCACCCTCCACGCTGATCGTGTTGAGCGGCTTCCAGATGAGCGCGGTCGATCGCGCCGCGATCTTTATCCGACGCTCAAGGGCCGAGGCGACCTCCGCCAGATCGGTGCGGGCGGTGTAGATGTAATGACCATCTGCATCGCCAGAGACATCGCTGGCGCCGGCTTCCAGGGCGGCTTCCATAATCTCATCCTCTGAGCCAGCCTCGGGCGGATAAACGATCTCGCCGACATGCTCGAAGCCTGAGGAGACGGCGCCCGTCTGACCAAGATTGCCGCCATGACGCGTCAGAGCGGTGCGCACATCGGTGGCCGCACGGTTCCTGTTATCTGTCGAGCATTCAATGATGAGCCCCACCCCGCCAGGGGCGAAACCCTCATAGCGGATCGCCTCGTAATTCGCGTCATCGCCGCCCGCGCCTTTATCGATGGCCCGCTGGATATTGTCCTTTGGCATTGAGGCGGCCTTGGCGTTGTTGACCGCAAGACGCAGGCGCGGATTGAAGGCCGGGTCCGCCATCCCCGACTTGGCGGCGACAGTGATCTCCTTTGCGAGCTTGGAGAACAGTTTCGCCTTAGCCTTGTCCGCCTTGCCCTTGCGATGCTGGATATTCGCCCATTTGCTGTGGCCAGCCATGGAAGTCTCTTCTGCAAACTGAACCGCGTCCGGGACGGACGCCCGGTTCGCATAGCCGAGAGGCGGGAAGCGAGGCAAGCGGGGCCGATGGTCAACATGACCCGCCCGCCCGGGCATGCGTGGGAGAGGCCGGTTGCGGCCCCGCCCATCGCCCCGGCGGCAAGGTAAGCTATGCTGACGCAAGGAGCATATGCAGGAGGCCGGACATGAAGCGAAGGGCGATGATGGCGGCCCTGCTGACACTGGGCGCATGCCAGGGGCAGGACATCCCACCGGATGCAGACAGCCCCGCCCCGCGCCCTGATCCTGTTCCGGTAGCAGGCCCCCCTGCGCCGGTGAAATCGCCCCTGCCCATGGGGCCCGCTCCCGGACGATGGCGCTTTACGGCGAGCCTGCAGGGTTCGGGTACGGCAGACGTCTCCAGGGAGGATTGCCTGCGCCAGGCAATCGATCTGGGCGAGGCCCATATGCGGCAGGCGCCGGCCGGCGCACGGTGCGCGGACTACGCCTTCCGCAGGGAGGGCGCCAGCATGATCGGAACGTATGCCTGTACGCTGGGGGACGGCTCGGCGATCACAATCGAGACGACAACCTCCGGCAATATGATGAGCGGGTACACATCCACCCTTGTCAGCACCCCGAGGGAGCCCGGACCCGGCATGCCGGCGAGCGTCACGACCGTCATTGTCGCCGAGCGGGTGGGTGATTGCGACGCGCCGCCGCCACCGCTGTTCCTCAACCCCGCGCCGGTCCCAGCTACTCAATAATCGCCAGGGATCGTTTCTTCGGCTCGCATTCCCGCCAGAGCGGTCTATATGAGCATGATGATTAAGCATCGGGCCGATGGGCGGAGCCTTCTGCCTCACCTTCCGCCATGACGCCCTTAGAAGGACTGTTTCATGCCTGCCCCTCCTTTCGGCGAGGACCCGGTCGCCGATCTCGTCGCACTGCTCGATCTCGAACGCATCGAGATGAACCTGTTTCGCGGCCTTTCGCCCGATGAGGGCATGAAACGCGTGTATGGCGGCCAGGTCATCGCGCAGGCGCTGGTGGCGGCCTATCGGACCGTCGAGGCCAGAGTGTGCCACTCGCTGCATGCCTATTTCATCCGGCCAGGCGATCCGGCCGCGCCGATCCTTTATGAGGTGGATCGCGCTCGTGACGGAAAGAGCTTCGCCACCCGTCGCGTCACCGCTGTCCAGCACGGCGAACAGATCTTCAACCTCGCAGCCTCCTTCCAGAGCCCGGAAAATGGCTTCCGGCACCAGACGCCGATGCCGGCCGTCAAACAGCCCGAAGACCTCAGAAGTGAGGACGAGCTGAGGGCGATGGCGAGGGATCGGCTGCCGCCGGAGTGGCAAAAGCAGATCGGGCGGCCGCGGCCTATCGAAATCAAGCCCGTCGACCCCCGGCAGATGATCAGCCCTGAGAAGACCGATCCGAAGAAGCAGCTATGGATGCGCGCCCGTCGGGCCGTCGATCCGGATGATACAGCCCTCCAGCAGTGCCTGCTGGCCTATGCCTCCGACATGGGCATTCTTGACACAGCCACCAAACCTCACGGCGTTAACTGGTTCACCGGTGGGGTCCAGATGGCCTCTCTGGATCACTCGATGTGGTTTCATGAACCCTTCGATATCTCTGGCTGGCTGCTCTATGCGATGGACGCCCCTTCAGCGTCCGGCGCCCGCGGCTTCAACAGGGGCGAGATCTATACCCGGGACGGCGTCCTCGCTGCTTCCGTTGCACAGGAAGGCCTGATGCGTCCGCGAGACGCGACGTTCCGCAATTAACTCTGCTCCTGCGCCTGCTGACGCCCTCCCCTGGGCGCCGCTGAAACAAAACCCCTGCCCGCCGCCATCTGTCATGGACAAGGACAGTAAAACTGGATTGACTGTTGTCGGGGGCCATTGGGAGACGGCCATGAAGACCGGCGCAAGCCTCATTCTCTCAGCCCTCGCCCTGATGGTCGCACCCCTGGCTCTTCTGGCTGTCGGCTGCAGCCCGGCCCCCGGCCTGCAGGCCGGCGCCCCGATGACGGAAGCGGCCGCCTCAGCCTCCGACGCCGGTTCGCAGACAGCTTCAGACGACAGATCAGGGAACACAGCAGCCCCAGGCAAGTCGGATACAGCCGCAGCGCCATCATCTGCCGCTGCCTTCAATGGCGCCCCGGAGGCCGGCCAGAGCGACCTCAACACGGAGGCGCCCCCCGGCGCGCCGTCGACCTCCCACATCGCGCTGAGATATCTCATTGGCGATGTCGATCCGGCCGCCGATGACACCTTTGCGCGTATTCCGGACAAGTACATCGCCGGCAATCGCGTATGGGGTCATAAGGACGCCGTAGCAGCGTTTGTCCGGATGGCTGAAGAGGCGGCGGCCAACGGCTATCGGCTGAGGATTGTGTCCGCCTTCCGCTCTTTCTCGGACCAGAAGACAATCTGGGAGAACAAGTGGAACGGCAAAACGCCTGTTGGGGGCCGCAAACTGAATGTCGACCTGCCAGATCCCAAAGCGCGGGCGCTGAAGATCCTGGAGTTCTCCTCCATGCCCGGGACATCACGTCATCACTGGGGTACGGATTTCGATATCAATGCTCTGGATAACGCCTACTTCTCTACGCGGGAGGGCCGCCACGTTTATGACTGGCTGGTCGCACACGCCAGCAATTTCGGCTTTTGTCAGGTCTATACCAGGAAGGGACCGGAGAGCGGACGTGAGACAGGCTATGAGGAAGAAAAATGGCACTGGTCCTACCGGCCTGTGGCCGACGGGTATCTCAGGCAGTACCCCATCGACGTAGGTTATGAGCGGATCACGGGTTTTGCCGGCGCTGAGACGGCGCGGGAGATCGACGTGATCGATCAGTATGTCAGGGGCATCGACCCACAGTGCGTCCAGTAGATCCCGCCCGGCGACTGGTCCTCCGGCCTTAACCGTGAGAGCCTTCTTCAACGGGAGCCTCCTCAGACGGGGCTCGTGCATCACAATGGAGGCACGCCTGAAAAGCCATACGCGCACAACAGCACTCAGGGCCCTGTTCACAGGCGCGCTGGCTGCGGTGATCTCTTTGGCAGGCTGCGCTCCCGAACCGGTCATAACGCCCGCCGCTCCGACCGCTCCCATGGATGCTCCAGCCACAGAACCGCCCGACCTCAGCCAGACAGCTGCAGCCATCCGTTCTGGCTCCCTCACATCAGTTGGCGTGACCCGGGCCTTTCTCGAGCGTATCGCCGCCGTCGATGACGCAGGCCCACAGCTTAACGCCGTCCTGTCGATCAACCCCAATGCGCTGGCGGACGCCCAGGCGCTCGACGCCCTCCTTGCAGAAGGCGTCAACAGGGGGCCGCTGCATGGCGTTCCTGTCCTGATCAAGGACAACATCGAAACAGCTGATCCGATGCCGACGACAGCCGGCTCGCTCGCCCTGCAGCTTAATGTCACCGGGCGGGATGCCCCGCTTGTCGCGCGCCTTCGCGCGGCGGGCGCTGTGATACTTGGTAAGACCAACCTCAGCGAATGGGCAAATTTCCGCTCCTCAGCATCGACCTCCGGCTGGAGCGCTGTGGGGGGACAGACCCGCAATCCCCACGTACTCGACCGCAATCCCTGCGGTTCATCCTCCGGTTCGGGCGCAGCGGTCGCAGCCGGCCTTGCGAGTGCGGCGATCGGAACAGAAACAGACGGCTCCATCGTCTGTCCGGCCGCCGCCAATGGCGTTGTCGGCCTCAAGCCAACCGTCGGACTGATCCCGCGGACGCATATCATACCCATCAGCGCGACACAGGATACCGCTGGGCCAATGACGCTCAGCGTCGCCGACGCCGCCCTGCTTCTCTCCGTAATGGCGGGCAGCGATGAAAGCGATCCGGCAACGCAGGGCGCCGACAGACACAGGCAGGACTATCTCGCCGCTCTGACGCCCGGCGCACTGAAGGGACAGCGCATAGGCGTGGCCCGTTTCCTGTCAGGCTATCATGGGCCGACAGACGCGCTGTTTGAAGCCGCGCTGAAAGAGCTCAGGAGCGCCGGCGCGGAGCTGATCGAGATAAAGGACTTTCCCGGAGACAGGGATCGGATCAACGAGGCTGAGTTTACACTCCTGCTCGCCGAATTCCGATCGGGCCTCAACGCCTACCTCTCCCAGACGCCTGCCTCCGTTAAAACCCGCACGCTGGGCGACCTCATCGCCTTCAATGCCGCCACGCCCGCGGAGATGGCGCTGTTCGGCCAGGATATCCTCGAGGCGGCCCAGGCGGCTCCCGGCCTCGATTCGCAGACCTATCGGGACGCAAGGGCAAGGGCCGCTCAGCTGGCCGGCAGGGATGGGATTGACCGGCTTATCGCAGACCACAGGCTTGTCGCGCTGGTCGCTCCGACAGGCGCCCCGGCCTGGCCGACCGATCCTGTCAACGGCGATCATTTCCTCGGATCAGCTGCAGGACTGGCCGCTGTCGCTGGCTATCCGCATATCACCGTTCCCATGGGGCAGGTGCGCGGCCTGCCGGTGGGCCTGTCCTTCTTCGGACCGGCCTGGTCTGAGGCGGGTCTTCTGTCGCTTGCGTTCGCCTATGAACAGCAAGCCCGCGCCCGCTCCGCGCCCGCCTTTCTGCCTACACTGCCCTGAGGCCCGCGGGCGGGCGCCGGCCGTCAGGACTGCCTCAGGAGCGCCCCGGGATCAGACCGGTCAGGGAAGGGCTTATACCGGCTCGGGGGCGAGCCCGGCTCGGCGGAGCTTATCGCCTTCAGCGGCCATGGCTCCGAGCCTCCCGGTTCATGGCGACTTGATCCGCCTCAAGGCGGCAGGCAGGCGCCTGACCTCCCCTCACGGCTCTTTGTGCCCGCTCCGGCGGCCTTGCGCTTCGCAAGGTGTGGACAGATGCGCTAAACGGCCTCAACGACCGGCGCGCGGCGCTGGTGTTTAATGTTGTCAGACGGGTACCCGGTCCGCGCCAGAACCAGGACCAGAACCGAGGGGAGTGTTGAGATGGATGTTTCGAGAACGGTAGCGTCCTGCGCTCTGGCCGCCGCACTGCTGGGCGCATGCGCCAGCACGCCGGCCGGTCCGGTTCCCTCAGCGGCCGATACGCAGACCGCCAGCCCCCTATCCGTCCTTGATGCAGCCATAACAGCCGCTGGCGGAGCGGCCAGCCTTTCGCGCGTGAAGGAACTGTACTGGACCGGCGCAGCGAAGGTAACAAAGGATGGAAAAACAGAAGAACAGACGCAGGCCGTTCTGGTGCGTCCGTTCAGCTTTTTCCGGCTGACCAGCTGGGCCAAAGGGGCCGAGCCCAAGACTGCAAAGACGATTCAGGCCGAACAGGGCAAAGCCTGGGACGTGACCCGGGTGACCTGGCAGCCCATGGCTGAGGCCGGCGCGCGGTTCGAAAATGAACTGCTCAGCGTCTACAGCCTTATGCTGCTCACTCCCCTGACGGAGCCTGGCGTCGCCCTGACGGAGGCGCCTGTCGGTCCGGATGGAAGCCGCGCCCTCAAGGCGGTACGGCCTGGCGCCCCAGCCGTCGAAATGGAGTTTGACGCTGCCGGCAAACTGCTGAGGGCGGGATATACCGGCACGGACCCGGCGACAGGGGCTCAGACGACAGATGTGTTTGTCTTTGCCGGGGAGATCGCCTCAAATGGGGTGAAATGGCCAAGCCGCATCCGGCACGAGCGTAACGGCGCCCTCGCCTATGAGATCGAGCTGGCGACATTCGAAGCCCTCCCGGAAAAGACCGTCAGGCCGCTGGCTCAGGCCATGCAGTATGACCCGAATGCACAGCCCGGCGATGGGGACGCTGGCTGAGCCAGAGGCCGGCAGGCCGCCCCCTTTGCTCTGAAGGCGGCTTCCGGTTAATCTGATGTTTCAGGCCGGAGGTCCCCGAACCCGGGGAATGCACCATGTTCCAGCACTTTTTCCACGAACTGCGCGCCGCAAAGGTTCCGGTGACGCTTAAGGAGTACCTTACTCTTCTTGAGGCGATGGATAAGGGCGTGGTGGGCGGACCCGACGGTAACGACGTTCAGGACTTCTACTATCTGGCCCGCAGCGCTCTCGTGAAGGATGAGAAACACCTCGACCGCTTCGACAAGGTGTTCGGCCATGTCTTCAAAGGGCTTGAGTCCTTTTCCGAGGGCGTAGACGTTCACCAGTTTCCCGAGGAGTGGCTGAAAAAACTGTCGGAGAAGTTTCTCTCCGAAGAAGAGAAGAAACAGATCGAGGCCATGGGCGGCTGGGACAAGCTCATGGAAACCCTTCGTCAGCGTATGGAAGAACAGAAAAAGCGTCATGAGGGCGGCAACAAGATGATCGGCACAGCCGGCACATCGCCCTTTGGCGCTCATGGCTATAACCCTGAAGGCGTGCGGATCGGACAGGACAAGTCGCGCCACCAGCGCGCCGTCAAGGTCTGGGACAAGCGAGAGTTCAGGAACCTCGATGACTCAGTCGAGATCGGCACGCGCAATCTCAAAGTCGCACTTCGGAGGCTGCGTAAATGGGCGCGCGATGGCGCTGCAGAGGAACTCGACCTCGATGGCACCGTCAGAAAATCCGCACGCGAGGGTTACATCGACATCGTCATGCGGCCCGAACGCCGCAACGCAGTGAAGCTGTTGATGTTTCTCGACATTGGAGGATCAATGGATCCTCATGTCAAAGCCTGCGAGGAACTGTTCTCGGCGGCGCGTACAGAGTTCAAGAATCTCGAATTCTTTTACTTCCACAACTGCATTTATGAGGGCGTCTGGAAAGATAACCGTCGCAGAGGCGTCAGCCGCATCCCAACGTGGGATGTGCTCCACCGCTTTCCTGCAGACTACAAGGTGATCATTGTCGGAGACGCTGCAATGAGCCCTTATGAAATTACCTATCCGGGCGGGTCGGTGGAACACTGGAACGAGGAACCTGGCGCCGTCTGGCTCCAGCGCTTCGTTGATGTCTACCCGCATCTGGCATGGCTCAACCCGACCCATCCCTCCGGCTGGGATTATTCCGGCTCAACCGACCTGATCCGGCAGATCATCGGCGCACAGCGCATGTTCCCGCTCACGGTCAAGGGCGTCGAGGAAGCAACCCGCGAGCTGGGTCGCTGAAACCTGAGCAGTCTGTCGTCGCGAGGATGCAGGGACGAGCCTGGCCAGCCCCCTCCAGCTCCCCGGCCCGCCGCTGACGCGGGACCCTGACACCTGCGCTACGGGCTGATCCCCTGCATGCAGCGCGCGACATGCCCGGATACATAGTCCTGCTGGGCGGGGAAGAGCCTGAGTGCGGCCGCTGAGACCTCCATAATGGCCCTCCCCGTCTCAGCCTGCGGGCGCCCGCGGGCTGTGCCCAGGGAAGCGGCCCGTGCATGTGCGTCACTGAAGGCGCGGCCCAGCGTATCGACGTCAGACAATCCCCTGAGTGGTAGGCCTGCCCGGGCGCGGTCGAGAGCGAAGGACAGATGGCCGGCGCACGCAATGGCCTTGCCATACCCCTCCGCCGCCGCAATCACGCTAAGGGCCCTGTCACCCGCTGCGCTCTGAGGATTGGACGGGAGTGGCTGCGGCTCGCGCTCACGGACAGACTGCGGCTTTGCCGTCCATCCATCGACCAGAGCGTCTTCCCACTTTGTGATGACCTCACGCGCTTCGCTGAACGCCTCCAGCACGCCATCACCGCCCCTCAGCGCGTGATTGAACAGCGCATCACCGAAAAACGTCCACTCCCGGCTCGGTTCGCAGCCGAAGGATGTCTTGTCGGCTGCAGCGGCAGTCAGAACGACCGTATCAGGGTTCGAGAAAGGCAGAATAAAATGTCCAGAGTAGCAGGCTGAGACGATGACCAGTTTTGTCTCTATGCCAGCCTGTTGCAGTGCTGCGCGCAGGTGAAGGGCGCGTAGAGCTCCGCCCATGCGGCCCTGCTCCTGCAGCGCAACAGCCCCGTCCTGTCCGCCGTGAGAGGTAACGAAGATAACGGCCAGGTCCTCCTTCGGATCCATAACCTTCGCGATGCGCCCGATGGCTGCATTAAAGTTGTTAGGCGTCGCGGACGGATAGGTCCTCTGCGCGCGCGCGCCGCGACCAGCCGAGAGGATAATCATGCGGTCGCTGGCATCAAAGCGACGGGCGAGAACGGCGCCAGCCTGACTGGCCTCGTTCTCAAAGACGGGTTCATTCCAGAATGAGGCCGACAGCACATAGGTATCGACAATACCCGGGCGCTGGGGCGCCAGCCGGCCGAGGGCCTCGCTCATCAGATCTACATCTCTGGCGGCTTCGGCGGGGGTCATTGCGATCTCGATCGCCCCGAACTGCCCGCCAAGAGGGTCCCGCTGACCCAGCGCCGCGCCCGGGGCGAGAACAACCCCCGCAAGCCCCAGAGCCAGCGCTAAACACCGTTTCATGAGCCAGTCCCGCTGCTTCTCAATGCCGCTCTATGCTCGCGCGGCGCTGGCCAACACGCAAGCACGACATCTTCAGTCCGCGCCCTTGCGCCCTGACGGCCTCCGACTGCGGGCGGGCCGCCGGGGCGGCTGCGGGGGATCCTCCGGAGGAAGGGGATCATCATTGATATCCCGCACCCGCGGCCCCCGTCCGGGCCTGAGCGTCCCCCTGAGACCCGTCCGCCGCAGCATCGGCGAGGCGACCTCTGCTGCGGGCGAAACGGCGTCAGACGGCGTCTGCCTGGCCTTCGCGCGGGTCTTTGTCTCGATCGCACGCACAATCTGGCCCTGGCGGTTTGACAGGGGTTCCTTAAGCGGCCCCTTGGCCGGATCGCGAAAGGCCGAACCGTAAGTCTCAAGACGCCCCGTTACGCCCTCGACAAAGTCTTTTTCCCATGCGGAAAGGCCAGGCGCACCCTCCTGACCGGCGCGCTCAGCTGCTCGCCGCAGCCGACGTAACGCGCGTGATGTCCTGCCTCTGTCAACTTCGCGCTTTGGCATGGGGCATCATACGACGTTTCAGATCCGCGCAATAGCAAGGGGCGGTATCCTCAAAAGGCGCATGCGTCCCGTCGGGAAGCCGCCGCTGGCTCAGATCTCCCCGAGAGCCAACAGATAGGTGTCCAGAATCGCCTCGGCTTCCTCGCGTTCCTGACGGTCCATGCGGCGAAGTCGTATCACGGCACGCAACGCCTTGGTGTCATAGCCCATGGCCTTCGCCTCGGCGTACGTGTCCTTGATCTGGCCGCCCACCTCTTTTTTTTCTTCCTCAAGCTTCTCGATCTTCGAGACGACCTGTTTCAGCTTTTCCTTTGCGGCCTGCGTGAGGGCGGCCGCCGCTGCACCGTCGTCCATGTCTGTTACTCCGGAACGTCTGAAGCGCCTGTCTTACCGCTGCAGGCCGCAATGCGCACGAGCGGGGCTCAGATTCCCTGTTGATGGGCCTGTTAGTTAAGCAACAAAGCCCCTAGAGCCGGCTGCCATTCACAGCACGCTCAAGCCGCCGCTGGCCCTGGATAGCGTCCTGAAGATATGGATGGATCTCTGCTGCCTTTTCATAAGCGCGCAGAGCCGCTTCTGGACGGCCGATCGCTTCAAAAATCATACCGAGACCGACCCAGGCTCCAAAATGGCGCGGTTCGTTGGCCAGAGCCGTTTCCAGGTCCGCGACCGCCTCATCGAACTTACCCGCGTTAAAGAAAAGAACCGCCCGCCGGTTCCATGCCTCGGCGTAATCCGGCTTCAGCGCAATGGCGCGATCGAATGCGTCGCGGGCCCCTTCGAGGTCTTCCCCGGCCTGATAGTCCAGTCCACGCTTCATGAGCGTATCAACGGTCGGGCTGCCGGAGACCAGCCAGGCGTCCCAGATCTCCTCTTCAAGAAGAACCGCCTCCTCCTCCGTCTCGACGTCTTTTAGTTTATCGAGCAGCTCCTGGGACAGGTTGTCAGGCTGTTGGCTGGCGCTGTCGGGGGCTGAGGCGACAGCCTGTCCTGACGTTCCCGGAGAAAACGTCTTATCACCGCAGGCCACGAGCGCGGTCAGGCAGGCTGCAGCAACAAGAGGTCGGATCATGACCTGACTATGCGGGAGCGGCCCACTCACCGCAAGATAGGCTTGCGCCCCGCAAGGCTTCCGAGCCAGCACACCCCACGCAACGCCTCAGGCGCGGGCTCAGCCCTGCTTGGCTTTAAAGCGGGGGTCGGTTTTGTTGATCACGTAAACGCGACCCTTCCGACGAACGACCTTGCAGTCGCGGTGACGGCCTTTGAGCGATTTCAGAGAAGACCGGACTTTCATGGGGCAGGCTGCCGAACTGGATCATCTGGAAGAAGGATCGGGGCGTGTAACGGAGCCGGGCTGACGTGTCAACCAGCACCTGGCTGAGCCCTTTTTGACGTAAATTAGCCTTAACGTTCCCGCGTCATGTCTGTCTATACGGCCGGTCTGTCGCAGCCTGCTGCGCCCGATGGCCCCAGGCTGCGGAGGGCGACCCATCATGTCCGTCAGGTCCTGTTTCCTCGCCCTTGCGACCATGGCTGCCTGCCTGGGGCTGGGCGCGTGTGAATCAGGCAGGCTTGCCGAAGGCGGTCCGCTGCCCAAGCCTCCCGGTGCGGACGCAGCCCCGCCCCCGGCCGCGTCCGGGACCGCTTCAGCCAGATACGTCAGTTTTAGCTCGTCCGGGGATGCGGCCTTTGACGCCTGGCGCTCCGACTTCGCCAGCCGCGCCAGCCAGGCGGGACGGCGCACCGAGACCGTGCGGTCTGTGCTTGACGGGTTGATCCCGGTCGAGGCCGCCGTGCAGACACAGTCATTCGACAATCAGGCCGAGTTCGTCAAACCGATCTGGGAGTACGCCCGCTCCGCTCTTTCGCCCTCGCGTATCGCCAACGGACGGGCGAGGCTGTCGGCCCTGGACACAGTTTTTGCGGCCATCGAGAGCGCTTATGCGCCGCCGCGCGAGATCCTGGCGGCAATCTGGGGCATGGAGTCCAGCTATGGTGGGTTCATCGGAACGGATGATGCGCCCCGTGTGCTGGCCAGCCAGGCCGCCATCGGCCGCCGGAAGGATTTCAACGAAGGCGAGCTCCTCGCGATCATGCAGCTGATCGAGCAGGGTGCGGCCAGCCGCGATCAGTTCGCCAGAGCCTCCTGGGCCGGCGCGCTCGGGCAGACCCAGTTTATGCCCTCCAGCCTGCTGCAGTATGGCCGCGATTTCGATGGAGACGGGCGCATCGATATCTGGAGCACGCCAGGCGATGCGCTGGCCTCAGCGGCCAACTATCTGTCGGCCTTCGGCTGGCGACGGGGGCAGCCCTGGGCGGTTGAGATCCGCATCCCCGACGGCTTCGACTACAGTCTCGGCGATGGCCGCCGGCTGCCCGTCTCAGCCTGGACCAGCAGAGGTCTTCTGCCTGTCGCTGAGTCAGGTCTTGCCGGATCGGAAGCGCTTGAGGCTGAACTCTTCCTGCCGGCAGGCTCCTACGGACCAGCGTTTCTGCTGTTCGAGAATTTCAGGACCATCAAACGATACAACAATGCAGACAGTTATGCGCTCGCCATCGGACTTCTGGCCGACCAGCTGGCGGGACGTCCCCAGCTGTCGCGGCCCTGGCCTGTGAATATACGCATGCTGACCCGAGAGGAGGCCCGCGACCTGCAACAGGGGCTCAACGCTCTGGGTTACAACGCTGGCGCCGTCGATGGCGTTATCGGACGCGGGACGCGCGGCGCACTGCAGCGTTTTCAGAAAGACCGCGCCCTGACCGCCGATGGCTTCCCGACCCCGGACATGCTGGGACGCGTGAAAGACGCCTCGCGAGACAGCTGACAACGCCTGCGCGGCGCAGCAGGCTCAGGCCCAACGCCTGACCGCCACACAGACACGTATCCATCTCAGTCCTTATTCACCGCCTCACGAACCGCATGACCTCCGCCTGAACCGCCCCGTGGCATGGAGAACCAGGCATACAGAGCCATCAGCGCCACGACCGCTGTGCAGAAGATAAACGGCGCCTGATCGGAAACATTCTCATACATCCAGAGGCCAAAGAGGGGGGATATGACAAATCCCATGCCGTTGGCCGCGGTGATGAGGCCAGCCACATCGCCCTGCTGGTCAGCGTCAGCCGCCAGCGAAGCGCCGGCCGAAAATCCGGGACGGGCGAACCCCTGACCCAGTCCAAAAAGAATCTGGGAGAAGGCGAAAAGGGCAAAATCCTGAGCCCACACCATGAACAGCGAGGCCATTGCGAGCATGATTGCTCCGTAAACCATCAGCGAGCGGACGGAGAGCCTGAGACGCGGGATCAGGACAAGCTGAGCGATAAGGGTGGCCATCGCACCGAGCGTCATCGCCGGTCCCGTGAACTGAGCAGAGGCGGCGCCGGGCGCGTTCATCCGATCCATGATGGCGTAGGGAAAGGTCTGGCTCAGGACGCCGGTCACCAGCGACAGGGCGACGGCATAGAAAAGAAACGGGAACAGGGAAGGCTGACGCCAGAGCCCACGCGTTCCGGAACTCGGCGCCGGGGCCCCGTCAGCCTGCGGGGCGCGTGTTTCAGGCAGCCGCGCCCAGACCAGCCATGCGACGACCGTCGCGATGACGGTTATGGCGATCACAGGCGCCAGCAGGCCGATTGTCGGCGACAGGACCGCCCCAAGGGTGATGAGCGCGGCGGCTGCGGCAGGTCCGGCTATCTGACCGAGGGTAAAACCGGAGCTGAGCGTGGCGATCTCATCCATGCGCTCCTCACGGCTCGTGCGGTCGGCGACATAAGCCTGGGCGGCAGGGTTAGTCGCCGATCCGAAGACGCCAAAGAGCGTGCGGGCCACCAGCAGGAGCACAAAGATGAGGACCCAGTCCGTGATCCAGCCCAGCAGAGCAGTCAGGGAGATCAGGGCGAAAAAAAACATCGATGCGGCGAAGCCGAGCATGCCTATGGCGGCCACCCGCCGCCGTCCCCACTGATTGGATTTTGCGCCCCAGTAGGGCGCGGTGACCACCCAGACTGCGGCGGAGAGGGAGAAAATAGCGCCCGCCGTCCAGTCGGGCAGGTTCAGCTCCCGGGTCAGCGGCGGCAGAACCGCTGACGTGAGCATGGTATTTCCTGCGCCGACAGCGAGAAGGCAGACGAAAAGAAGCAGAAATGCGCCGCGCCGGTCCGGGCGGGGCGTGTCAGGCTGAGGCGTTGTGTCCATGCCCGCGGGAATAGAACCCCCCGGTGATCCTCACAAGCGAACAGGAAGGCGCAGATGCAGGCTCGACCCGGAGGGCGGCTTCTTCATAGAGTGACCACGGCCGGCGGCAGCCCGGCGAAACGGTTGAGGCCCTGATGATGAACGGACGCCTGCGTTGGGTGACAGGCTGGCTGGCGGCTGCAGGCCTGCTGGCCGCGGTGGGCCCGGCCGCGATCGGTCAGTCGCGGATTGTCAGCATGCCCGGTTATGAGCGGTGGGCCGAGATGTCCCCGCGGCTCACCGGGGCGATCAGACCCGGGGCGCTCAGCGTCACGTGGGCAGCCGACTCCTCCTCGTTTGATTATGCCTCTGAGGGTCAGACATGGCGATTTGAGGTAGGAACCCGCACGCGCAGCCAGCTGCCGCAGACCGGACAGACACCGGCCCCGGCGTCCGGTTCGGCCGCCGCTCCGGCCACCCCCTCCGGCGCACTGGTCCTCGCCCGCGGCCGCGGCCGCGAGGCTGACGTGATCTCTCCTGACGGACGGACGCGGGCCATCTCACGCGACCGAAACATCTGGCTGATCGGAGCGGATGGATCATCTCCGGTTCAGCTGACGCGAGACGGCTCGGAGGCTTCCCGCGTGCGCCATGGTGTGGGGTCCTATGTCTACCTGGAAGAGTTCAATGTCTCTCAGCCTGTGTGGTGGTCCCCCGACGGACGCAGGCTGGCGTGGATGCGTTATGATGAAACGGGCGTGGACGACTATTTTCTTCAGCTGGACCAGACACGCATGCTCTCCAGCATGCTCGTGCAGGCCTATCCGCATGCAGGGGCAAGAAATCCGGTCGCCGACCTCATGGTCTATGACATGGCTGGCGGCGGGATAAAGCGCATGGATGTACGCGAGGGCGCCGCCTTCGCGGATGACGTCGTGGGACATTATGTGTGGGCCGCACAATGGACGCAGGATGGATCCAGCATCCTGGTCCGCCGCGCCGACCGCCTGCAGAAACACTTTGACCTTGCAGCCTGCAGCCCGACGACGGGCAGATGCCGAAGCGTCGTGCGGGAGAGCCGGCCGGAAAGCTGGGCCAGCGAGGTTACGCCCTACTTTCTCAAGGACGGACAGCGTTTCATCTGGACCTCGGAGCGGAACGACTATCGCAATTTCTACCTTTATGATCTTGGTGGCCGGCTACTCACCACTCTGACGCAGCATGCTTTTGAGGTGGTCGATATTGTGCGGGTGGATGAGGCGGCGGGCTGGCTCTGGTATACGGCCCGCTCAGGCGACAACCACATGAAGGTGCAGCTGCACCGGGTGCGCCTTGACGGCACGGGGGATCAGCGGCTCACAGATCCCACCCTGACTCATCGCATCGAGCTGTCACCGGACGGACAGTACTTTGTGGACATTGCACAGGCCCATAACCAGCCGCCCGTCACCTACCTGCGGGACGTCAACGGTGGCATGGTCGCAGAACTGGCCACAAGCGACAGGCGCGTTTTCGATGAGATGGGCCTCAGACCGGCCGAACTGTTCACTTTCCTTTCTGCGGATGGTCGCACGGAGCTTCATGGCATGCTTCAGTTTCCCTCCGATTTCGATCCGGAGCAGATCTACCCCATGCTCGTCAGCGTCTACGGCGGACCTGACTCAAGCGGGCTCAGCGAGACCTTCGCCATGCCCAGCGCGCTGGCCGAGTATGGTTTTCTGATTCTGCGGGTTGACGCCCGCACGAACACCGGAAGGGGCCGCCGGGTGCTGGATACGGTCTATCAGCAGCTCGGCGTCGCCGAGATAGATGATATTGCCGCCGGCATACGCGCGGCGGGCATGCGCTCATACGTGGATCGTAACCGCGTCGGTGTCTACGGCACATCCTATGGCGGCTCGGCCGCAGCCCTGCTGCTGATGCGCCACCCGGACGCCGTTAAGGCGGCCGCCGCCAGCTCGCCGGTGGCAGATTTCCGCCTCTACGATACGGCCTATTCAGAACGCTATCTTGGCCTGCCGCAGGCCGACCCGGAGGCCTACGACCGCTCAGCGCTGCTCTCCTACGTGGACGAGCTGACGGGCAGTCTGATGATCTATTATGGGACCTCGGATGATAATGTTCATCCCAAGAACGCCCTTCAGCTGATCAAAGCGCTTCAAAAGGCGCAGAAGAGCTTTGAGGTCCAGGTCGGGCCAGACCGTGGCCACACCAGTATCGACCAGACGCGCATGATGGAATTCTTTATCGAACGCCTCCTGCTTGACCCGCCATAACCGGAGACACCTGCCGCGGAGCTACGCTGACAGGCGGGCGATCACACTTCCGCAGCGTTTTCAATATTTTAGACGCAGACTGAGATATATCGGCATGAGTCAAGTGATTTATTCTGCGGGTTTTGGGGTTTCAGCGGCTGAAGACTGGCCTCCGTCGGTGCGACCCGTGCTATACGCCCGGGCCTTAAGACAGCAGTGCGCCGCCCGCCGGCGCGACAAGAGACATCCAGACACTCAGCGGGCGGCCCGGCGCGTGGCTCCCGGACGTTGCATATCAAGGGGTGCCTAAGCGTGCAGGATGGCGAGATCAGAGGGTCGGCCGCCCCAGGCCCTGCCCCACGCCCGGAACCGGCGTCCGACCGCGCCCGCGGGATGATGACGCCGGTCAGCTCGGATGTCGGCTTCGCCCATCGTCCGCCTGAACAACGCCTGGTTATGCCAGCCCAGCCGCTCAGCGCCCGGCGCAGCCAGCCGTCTCCGGAGACAGACGGTCGATGGCGCTTTCTGGTCATTCTGTCCTGCTCGGTGATCACCACAACACTCGCGGCTCAGGCGATGCTTGCGGGCTTCGCAACCGGGGGCGTTAACGCACTTGAATGGCTGGCCGTTTTTCTGTTCTGCGTTAACTTCGGCTATCTGGGTATTGCAGCATTCACCTGCGCGGCCGGCGCGCTGATCCTGCTGGGATCGCCGCGACCGCCGCCAGCGTCCAAAACACCGCCTGCGACCACCAGCCTGACCGCAATCGTCATTCCGATTTATCAGGAAACGCCCTTAAAGGTGATCGCCGCCGCCGAGGCGATGTGGGAGTCCCTTAAGGATCTCAATGCGCAGAACGGCTTCGAGGTTTTCTTCATTTCCGATACGATGGACCCGAAGCTCGCCGAGATAGAGGAACAGGCGATCCGGGAACTCCTCGCCCGCCGGCCTGATGAGCCTTTCTGGTATCGCAGACGACGCGACAACACGCAGAAGAAGCAGGGCAACATCAACGACTTCGTGCAGCGCTGGGGCGGACGCTATACGTACATGATAGAGTTGGACGCCGACAGTTTTGTGTCGCCAGAGGCGATGATGGAGCTCGTGCGTCGCATGGACGCCCGCCCCCGGACTGCGCTGATACAGACGCTGCCGATCATCGTGGGCGCACGCACCTATTCGGCTCGCCTGCAGCAGCTGGCCCTCAGATCGCATGGCGGTCTTTTCGCTGCAGGCCTCAGCTGGTGGTCGGGGGGTGCGGGAAACTTCTGGGGACATAACGCTATCATCCGCCTGGGGCCCTTCGCCGCCCACGCCGCCCTTCCCGATCTGCCGGGCAAAGAGCCCCTCGGCGGCAAGATACTGAGCCATGACTTTGTCGAGGCCGCCCTGCTGCGACGGGCCGGATGGCGGGTGGAAATCGCCGGAGACATTGAAGGCAGCTACGAAGAGACGCCGCCCACGATTGTCGATCTGGCTGCGCGCGACCGCCGCTGGGCCCAGGGCAATATTCAGCAGATCCAGATCCTGCTCGCACGCGGCTTCGACTGGCTGTCGAAGGTACACATCGCCGCTAACCTGATGGGCTACATGTCGGGCCTTCTCTGGCTCAGCTTTGTCGTCTGCGGCGTCCTGATCGCCCTCAATGCAAAATTCTTCGAAACAGAAACCCTACCCAGCGTCGCTGCCGACCCGTCCGCAAGCCTGCGTCTGGTAGCGATCCTGGCGCTGGTTCTGACATCGCCAAAGTGGCTGTCGGTCATCGTGTGGGCGTTCGGGAAGCTGCCGGGCTGGGATCGTTCTGCGCGCTTCCTGCTGAATGTCGCCTGCGACCTCGGCATGACGATGCTTCTTGCGCCTATTGTTTTCATGAATCATGCGGGCTCCATCCTCTCAACGCTCATGGGCGTGGATGGCGGATGGCGCCCTCAGGTACGCGACCGCAATGGTTTCGCCTGGAGCGACCTGATGCGCCACTATGTTCAGCACGTCATCTTTGGCGCGCTGCTTCTGGTTAGCTCGCTGGCCATATCTCCAACCTTCCTCCTTCAGAACCTGCCGATGGGTCTGGTGCTTCTTTTTGCACCGCTGATCGCACGGCAGGTCTCAGGCGTTGCGCGCAGGGGATCGGTGTCCTGGCTCCTGTTCGCTACTCCGGAAGACTTAAAGCAGCCCGACATCGTCCGGCGCGCCGGTGAGCTTGCGCGCCGGGGTACGACGGACGTGCGCCGTCTGGCGCCCCCGCGCCGCAGCCGTTCGATGCATAGGGTCGGGCTTGCCGTCCGACGCGTCATGCGCCGCGCGCGCCGGATGGACAGCCTCCGCAGCGATATGGACTGAATGGAAACGGCCGCCTACCAGGCATGGCGCAAACTTAGCCAGACGGCGCCCTCGTTCCTCGCCCCCGCCTTGTGACCGGGCTGGGACGCCAGCGCGAGGACGCCCTCAATCCGTGTTCTGCCGCCCAGCAGGGCTGTCCAGGCGGCTTCTACATCCAGCTCGCGTCCGGACGGCGTCAGGTCAGCCCGGCGCGCGGCATAGACAAGGCGGCCGGAACGGGTCAGCTCAACAGGCGCGCGGAAGACCAGCATCCCCTCTTCTGCCCGACGCGGCTGGGCCAGGCTGAAGCGCAGCCAGCCGCCTGCAAAGGCATGCCCGGCGCTCAGGCTCCAGCTGCTTGTCCAGAGCCCTGAGACGTCAAGCCCCTGAAATCGTGGCTGCGCCGCCTCCACAGAACCTGACAGACGCCAGGAAGCGGCATCCAGGCTTGCCTCAAGACTGACTGCCGCCATCCGCGCCTCGTCATCGCCGCCAAAGCGGCTCTGCAGCGCGCCGCCAAGCGCTGTCATTTCATCACTGAGAGCGGCATACCCGGCGCGTAACGCCCATCCCCGGCCCTTCCCGCTTATACCAACCCCGGAGGCGGATCGTCCGGCGCCCTCAGAGGCGCGCGCGTCGAGAACGAGCGGGCCTATGGCGTGTGCGATCTGCGTCCATGACCCGCCGGATGCATGCTGTCCGTGTCCCGAGCGATCCTCCAGCAGCATGAGGGAGGGACCGAGCCCAGCGGGCGCACCGCCGCGGCCAAGAGCGATCTGCGTGTCGCCGAACGCATAGCTCAGCTCGACGTTAGGATCGGGGGCCTCTTTCCAGGGATAACGCGGGTCATAGACGGAAGCCGGAGCACTGAACCAGGAGAGCCGAGCCGGACCAAGAGCCGCCGCGCGAGCCTCCCCGCGCGCAACATCCGCACGCACGCTGAAATCACCGAAGCGCGAAGCTGACGGCATCAGACGCGTTGTTTCGAGACGAAATCCCCGCATGTAACGGTCCTGGAAGACGAGCCCGTCGAATGCACCGGTGACCTCGGCCCAGTCGCCAAGGGCGCCGCTGGCCGGGGCCAGGGCCTGGGTGAGCGTGACAGGCGACCCGCCAAAGCTCACCACAGCCGTCCCCTGAGGGGCAAAGGCCCTTCTGAGGTTCATGATGCCGCGTCCCCCGACGCTGTCCGTACCTGCAACTGCAGATACTCCGAGCACGGGATCGGGGGTCGTTGTGATATAATCATCAGCGGTATCCAGGAGGATCCTAAGCGCCGCCTCCGGTGTCAGATTGGGGAAGAGGTCCAGCATAAGCGCCAACGCTCCTGCGACCGCGGGAGCTGCAAATGATGTCCCTGAGCCGATCCAGAAGTTTCCATCGTCATTGGCGTCATTACAGTTTGTGGTGACACTGCCGCCGCAAGTGGGAAGGTCCGGCCGTCGTATGTTGTCGTCTATTCCGGCCAGGACAATCGAGACGCCCGGCGCCAGCAGATAGAAACTGGCCGTCGGTCCGGCCCGATTTGAGAATGTCGGCATGGCGCCTGAGGGATCAACCGCACCGACAGCGACGACGCGCCCGCCGACCGCCGGATCGCCAGCGACAATGGCCGGCTCAGTCGGAGCCGTTCCCTTGGCCGGCTGAGTTCCGCTGGGCGCTGCTGCTTCATTGCCAGCTGCAATCGTGAACAGAACGCCCTGGCTGGTCGCGGCGATGATGGCGTTACGCAGACCGGCGGAGATCGCGCCCTCACTGCCCAGAGACATGTTGATGATCCGGGCCCCATTCGCCACGGCATAGTTTACGGCGTTAATCAGGCTGGCGTCGCTGAACCGACAACCGCCGGCGTCACCCGTTTCCTGGCAGGTGCCCGGGCGATCGGCCCGTATGGCGAGAATTTTCGCATCATAGGCAACACCATGAATGCCGACATTATCTTTGCGGGCGACGATGACGCCAGCAACCATGGTCGCATGACCGTCCGTGTCGATATCTGAAGGCAAGCGCGCCGCTGAACAGCCCGAGACTGCGCTCGCGCAGACATCATGGAAGCCTGCGAACTGTCCTGTAAGCTCGCTGATCGTCGTGTCCACATTCGTATCAATGACAGCGACGACAATCCCCTCGCCTGTCGCGCCACGCGAATAGGCGCTCGAGGCCCCGATGAGCTCCGTAATGGTATTTCGGTCCTGACTGAAAAGTGTGCCTGAGTATTCTCCCGTCTCGAAGAAGCCCGGCGGCGGTGGCGGGGGCGGGGGGGGTGGTAGTGGGGGAGGCGGGGGTGGAGAGGGCTGAAGAATGGGCGAGGGAGACGGACCCTGGCCGCCGCCGCCGGCGCACGCGGCAAGTCCGGCGATCGCCAGAGACGTCAGGAGCGCCGCCCTGACGCTATGGCCGATGCGCGTGCCGGTCGTCTCGCTCATCTGCCTGTCCCCGCTGGTCTGTCAGATGCGGCTCAAGGGAAGGCTGACGCTCTTCAGGTACATCGGTCAAGCGAAAAGCTGACACGGCGGGGTCCTGCAGCCGGGCAGGAGCATCAGCGGCTAACGGCCCGCCCCAGAAACAATGGTATTGACCCTCTTGGTGTCTCGACCCAGTCGAGTAACAGGTCGTGAGAGGCGATCGGCACAGCGTCAACCTGCTGCTGAGCGTAGGCGAGGCCGAGATAAAAGACGCGGCCCGTGGCGCGCAGACGGGCAATCGCCCGATCATAGTATCCCTTGCCATAGCCAAGCCTGCGCCCCCGCAAATCAAACGCCAGCAGAGGCGCGAGAACAAGATTTGGACGAACGCTCTCAGCCTCGCCAGAGGGCTGGGCGAGGCCAAGAGGTCCCTTCTCCAGCGGCGCCCCCGCCGGATCGCGAAAGCTCATTGCTCCATCCGTCTCGATACGCGGCAGGACAATGCGCGCGCCCAGTCCCGCCAGGCGCGCGAGCAAGGGCGCCGCGTCGAGCTCATCACGGATAGCCACCGTTCCAGCCACGACAGGGCCGTAGCGCTCAAACAGCCGCGATGGAAAACGCGCCGCGAGCCGGATGGCGGCATCCGGGTCGCGGGCCGCGGCCTCCGCACGGATCTCACGCATATGACCGCGTAGAATAGCCTTCTGTTCGGCAATCTCGCCTGGCGACGTCGTCAGGATCCGGCCTCCATCAGGGCCCGCGCCGCCTGACATCAGCTGGCAAACTGGCATGAGCTGGAAAAAAGGGTTGGCGGGGCCACCTTGCGCCGTACGAGCGTTGTCATTCCCGTTCGACCCAGCAAGCCAGGTGGGCGCCAGATGATGAGGACCACGGTCCCCGCCAGAGCCAGCTCCCGAACAGAAATGTACGGTCGACGGAATGTCTTGCCGTTCGAACGCTGCAGCTTACCGCCGTATGCATCTTTATGCGCGGCGCGGGCGTCAGACAAGTGAATTCGGCCCTGCCCGGCAAGCGCCGGGACGCCATCCTGGCCGCTGGCGGAAGGTTTGCCTTTGCTGGTGATCCTGCGTTTATACCTGCTGGAGCGCGCGTCTGCCCGCAGGGACATCCTGTCCCGTCTTTGCTCCTGCCATTGGGATGTTCGCTGGAAAGCGGACCTCAAAACTCTGGTTAAACGCCCCCCCGGGGGATAGGGTTTGCCAAGGTCAGGTTGAGGAGCCCGCCATGTCCGTCATGCCCAGCCGCCGGGACGCACTGGCCGGCGCCCTCGGTGCAACCGCCCTCAGTGCAACCGCCTGCATGAACCTGCCTGCGGCAGTGTCAGATCCGCATCCGGCCTCGGCGCGACAGCTGAAGCGGATCGCCTTTGGCTCATGCGCCAGGGAGAGCAAGGAGCAACCCATATGGGATGCCGTCAACGCGGCGAAGCCGGATCTGTTTATCTTCCTCGGTGATAACATCTACGCCGATACGCGTGATCCGCGGGTCATGGCTGACAAGTATGCCCGCCTGGCCGAAAAGCCCGGCTTCAGACGGCTGCGTGACACCACGCCGCTGCTGGCCATATGGGACGATCATGACTATGGCGAGGATGACGCGGGCGCGGACTATCCGATGAAAGAAGACAGCCGGCGACAGTTCTGCGACTTCTGGGGAGAACCCGCAGACAGTCTCCGGCGCAGTCGGGAGGGAATCTACACTGCCTCTCTGTTCGGACCATCCGGTCAGCGCGTACAGGTCATCCTGCCTGATCTTCGCTGGAACCGGACACCGCTGCGCAGACTTGATCTGGGCGGGAAGACCTATCCCGCCTGGGCCGCAGAGCAGCGCTCGGCGGAGAAGCCGGTTCCCGGGCCCTACGAACGCGAGCCGGACCTCAATGCAACCATGCTCGGAGAAACGCAGTGGAGCTGGCTAAATGAACAGCTTCGCCAGCCGGCCGATGTACGCATCTTCGCATCCAGCCTACAGGTTCTTGCGGATTTCGCCGGCTGGGAGGGCTGGATCAACTATGCCCGGGACCATCAGCGCCTGTTTGCCGCCATACGCGACAATCGGGCGAACGGCCTGATCTGCATCTCCGGAGATACCCACTACGGCGAGTTATCCATGCTGGATCTCAATACGCCCTATCCGATCTGGGATCTGACCTCCTCCGGTCTTACCGAAGTCTGGCCGGTGCTCCCCCCCAATGCGCTGAGGGTCGGTGACGCCTGGCGGCAGAACAACTTCGGCCTCATCGACATCGACTGGTCAACTCGCGTCCTGACACTCCAGGTCTGCGACACAAGAGGCGCACCGCAGATCAGCCAGCGCGTGGACCTCGCAAGCCTTCAGATAACCTGAGGGCCGCCGACGAGCCGGGCGTTGCGGTTGCCGCCTCACAGAAACACATAAGCAGGTCCGCGCACTCCCCGCCGCCTGATCCCTGCCGCCTAATCGTTGTCCAGAGCAGCCAGGACACCACCCACGGCTTCATTCACGAGGTCCTCGGTCTCGGCCTGCGCCATCACCCGGATCAGCGGCTCTGTTCCCGACTTGCGTACCAGCAAACGTCCTCTCGCCCCGAGGGATTTCTCCGCTGCGGCGATGGCGTCCTGAACCCGCTTTCGGCTGAGAGGATCGGCGCCCTGGAATTTCCGGTTGACCAGCTTCTGCGGCGCCGGGTCGAAGACATGGGCGACTTCAGACAGTCGCTTGCCGGTCTCGATCATGACAGCCAGAACCTGGAGGGCCGCCACCAGTCCATCGCCCGTGGTTGAATAATCCGAGAGAACAATATGGCCTGACTGTTCGCCGCCGACATTGATCCCTTTCTCAATCATGCGGGAGACAACATAACGATCGCCTACCTGGGTCCGGTCGAGGGCGACGCCGATACCCTTGAGATGGTTCTCGAGGCCAAGGTTCGACATCACGGTGGCGACAACGGCCTTCCTCGAAAGGCGACCCTGCTGCTTCCAGGACTGGGCTATAAGGCCCAGCAGCTGGTCGCCGTCAATGATGCGGCCATTCTCATCGCTCATGACGACCCGGTCAGCATCGCCATCGAGTGCGATGCCAATATCCGCACGGTAGCGAAGAACAGCGTCAGTCATGGAGCGGGTATCGGTCGACCCGACCTCACGATTGATGTTGAAGCCATTCGGTTCATCGCCAATCGCGAAGACCTCTGCGCCGAGTTCATACAGCGCCTTAGGCGCCACCTTATAGGCGGCGCCATTCGCGCAATCGATGACGATCCGCAGACCTGTCAGTCTGAGTTTACGGGGAAAGGTTGATTTGACGATCTCGACATACCGCGACTGGGCGTCGTCAACACGCTGGGCGCGACCGAGGTCCGGCGGCGCCGCCAGCCCCTCATCCAGCGGTCGGTTCATCAGGCCTTCGATGGCCAGCTCCGCCTCATCCGACAGCTTATAGCCATCCGGCCCGAACAGCTTGATGCCATTATCCTGATAGGAGTTATGGGAGGCAGATATCATCACGCCAAGATCGGCCCGCAGGGACCGCGTCAACATGGCTACGCCGGGGGTCGGCAGAGGTCCGAAGAGCACGACATCCATGCCCTTGGCCGTGAAGCCTGCCGTCAGAGCGGGCTCAAGCATATAGCCTGACAGACGGGTGTCCTTGCCGATAACCACCAGATGACGGCGCGGATCGGATTTACGGAAATAGGTGGCGGCCGCCATGCCCAGACGCATGGCCATTTCCGGCGTCACGGGCCAGCTGTTAGCCGTGCCGCGAACCCCGTCGGTACCGAAGATCTTACGCGCCGTCATACACCCTCACCTGCCCCCACGCCGGGCGCCGTCCGCCGCGTCGGCGCCGGCGACCGCCTGCATGCCCCGCCCCGCCCGGGCGGCGCATACGCCCACACTTATGTCGTGAATTCCATAAACAGCCATGAAACTGTGATGTTCATGACGGTCCATGTATGATTTTTGCAATAGCTTAATGACGTCAGTCGCCTAAACCCCTGGCCGAAGCGCGTTTGAGGCTTTCGGAGCCCGTTGGAGCCTTACACCGATGTGCGGTATTATTGGTATTCTTGGCGTCCAGCCGGCGTCACTGCGGCTGGTCGAGGCCCTCAGGCGGCTTGAATACCGCGGCTATGATTCGGCGGGCGTGGCGCTTCTTGAAGCCGGGCGTCTGGTTCGCCTGCGCGCCCCAGGCAAGCTCAGCAACCTCGACGCCAGGGTTCGCGAGGCGCCTCTGTCAGCCAGCCTGGGCATAGGGCATACACGCTGGGCGACGCACGGCCAGCCAAATGAGACCAACGCCCACCCGCACGCCTCGGGACGGGTCGCCATTGTTCACAACGGGATCATCGAAAACTTCCGCGAACTGCGTGAGGCGATGGAAAAGCGCGGCCGCAGATTCGAAACCGAGACAGATTCAGAAACAATCGCGCACCTGCTGGACGAAGGACTGAGCCGCGGCCTCAGCCCGAAGAACGCCTTCCGGGAGACACTGGACCAGCTGCGCGGCGCTTTTGCGATCGCCGCTATCGTCGAGGGCGAAGATGACCTTATTCTGGGTGGTCGCCGCGGCTCGCCGCTCGTGATCGGGGTTGGCCAGGGCGAGATGTTCCTTGGTTCAGACGCGCTCGCCGTTGGCCCGTTTACCTCTGATGTGATCTATCTGGAGGAAGGAGACTGGTGCGCCCTGTCGCGCAGCGGTTTTGAGATTTTCGATCACGACGGCCAGCGCGTTGACCGCATGATCACGCATGTGCCCACGGCAGGGGCGGCTGCAGAAAAAGGCGCTTATCGTCATTTCATGCAGAAAGAAATACACGAGCAGCCCGACTTCACGGCGCGAACTGTATCGGCGTACATCGATGCTTACGACCTCAAGGCCGTCCTGCCCGAGCGCGCAGGTAAGTCAAAAATTGACTTTCAGGCGTTCGACCGCATCCAGATCGTTGCCTGCGGCACAGCCTTTTATGCCGGAGGCGTGGCCCGATACTGGTTCGAGCAGCTGGCCGGCATCGTCACGGATGTCGATATCGCCTCCGAATTCCGTTACCGCGAACCTGTTCTTGCGCCAACTACGCTGGCCATCATGGTGACCCAGTCTGGCGAGACAGCCGATACGAAGGCTGCGATGGAGTACTGCAGATCCAGGGGCGTTACGACCGCAGCAGTGGTCAATGTGCCGACGTCCTCGATCGCCCGCGAATGTGATGCGATCCTGCCAACACTCGCAGGCGTCGAGATAGGCGTCGCCTCAACAAAGGCCTTCACCGCTCAGCTCTGCGCCCTGCTCGGTACAGCTGTCGCCGCCGGCCGGCAGCGCGGTTTCCTCTCACGCGACAGGGAAAAAGAGATCGTCGCCGCCATGACTGAACTGCCGCGGCTGATCAGCGAGGCTCTCAAGGCTGAACCGGCTGTGGCCCGGCTCGCGCCTGAGCTCGCCAAAGCGCGCGATATCCTTTTTCTGGGTCGCGGCCAGCACTATCCGATCGCGCTGGAAGGCGCACTGAAGCTGAAGGAAATCTCCTACATTCATGCTGAAGGCTATGCGTCGGGTGAGCTCAAGCACGGACCCATCGCGCTCATTGATGAGCAGACGCCCGTGATCATGGCCGCCCCACATGACCATCTTCTTGAAAAATCCATATCCAACCTTCAGGAGGTCGCAGCCCGGCGCGGCCGGGTGTACCTGATATCGGACAGCAGAGGTATCCGGCAGGCCGGCGCGACGCCGGTCGCCACGATCGAGATACCCTCATGTGAACAGGTCATTCAGCCAATTGTAACCGTCATTGCCCTGCAGTTGCTGGCCTATCATGTCGCCGTAGAAAAAGGGACCGATGTCGACCAGCCGCGCAATCTTGCCAAGTCCGTAACGGTTGAGTAGCCAGCCGGCGGTACACTCATTCTCATATAATCGCCTCAGCCGCGATCAGCGGAAGGCGAGGCGACGCCAGACCGGGACATGAACCATGACAGCCGCGACCACGACACCCGACCGAGCGAGGGTCCGCAAGGCCGTCCTGCCTGTGGCTGGCTTTGGAACCCGGACTTTACCGGCGACCAAGGCGGTTCCAAAAGAAATGCTGACGGTCTTCGACCGGCCTGCGCTGCAGTATGTGGTTGATGAGGCGCGAGAGGCTGGCATCGAGCATTTTGTGTTCGTGACCGGCCGGGGCAAGCAGGCCATCGAGGATTACTTCGACAAGGCGTTCGAGCTCGAAGCCACGCTTGAGGCCAGGAAGAAGGACGCCATCCTGCAGGAGGTTCGCGCCGCCAGCCTGCCGGCAGGCGCGTCCAGCTTTACGCGCCAGCAGGCGGCCCTTGGTCTGGGGCATGCGGTTCTGTGCGCCCGTGACATCATTGGCGAGGAGCCCTTCGCCGTTCTGCTTCCCGATGTGATCATCAGAGGCGAGGGTGGGTCCTGTCTGAAGCAGATGGTTGACGCCTATGGCGAGGTTGGCGGCAATATCATCGCGGTCGATGAAGTGCCGGCCGATCGGGTGAACCAGTACGGGGTCATTGATCCCGTATCGGCTGACCAGACCGGACCTCTGATCAGAATGAAGGGCATGGTCGAAAAGCCGCCAGTCGGCCAGGCGCCATCCCGCCTCAAGATCACGGGCCGCTACATCCTTCAGCCAGATGTGTTCGGACTTCTCGCAACGCAGACCCCTGGAGCAGGTGGAGAGATCCAGCTCACCGACGCCATGCAGCGCCTGATGGCGGTGCAGAATTTCCATGCGTTCAAATATGCAGGTCGGGATTATGACTGCGGAGACAAGCTTCTCTACCTTGAGGCCTTTGCAGCGATGGCCCTGTCTCATCCCGATCTGGGCGCACGCGCGCGCGCTGTTCTCGAGGCTACCCTCGCGAACAGCTGAGATCCGGGTCAGGCGCTGAACAGGATATCACGCTCACCAGGCGCCTGGCGGCGGCCAGTGGACGGCCGGGTGCATTCCTGACAGAGCTCCTCCCCTTACACCTCAGGGTGACGTCAGAACGCATCATAGCAGGCATAGCTGCGCTGGCGGATGATGAGACCATCCTCATATTCGATGACTTCGCAGACACGCGCGCGGAGCGGCTCACCGGGGCGCACCGCGCCAACCGGCGTGCGCGGATAGCCGGTCCAGACACATTCAAGTATGACCCGATCACCAATCTCCGTAAGTGTCAGGACCTCATAGATCTGGCGCTCCATCAGCTGTGTGCTCGCCTCAGCTTCCTCGATAATCGCCGCACGATCACGCTGGACGCCGCGCGGCGTCATGCGACTGGGGTAAATTTGCCGGATCGCATCCGCATGATAGAAATCGCCCAGATCCTCTCCTGAGGCGCCGCCCTCGATGGCCGCGATCAGGGCCCGGGTCTTACGTTCAAGGGACATCGTCGACTCCGTTAAGTGAGCCAAGTCTAGCTCAGAAACGGCCCTTACGTCACCCGCCGGGAAGCAGCAGCCGGTCATGAGCGCCCGGTTACGGATCACCCCTCAACGGACGAGGGCCATCAACGGATGTCAGATTTCGTTCCTCGCCCCGACAAAAGCGTCAATCGCGGCCAGTCGGGCCGTGATATCGTCCGGATCGAGGAATGAGCCGGTAAAGGAATTGCGCGCGAGGGTGATGACATCCTCTCGGGTAAGGCCTGTTGCAACGGCCGTGCGGATGAAGTTGTCGGCGATATAGCCTCCGAAATAGGCCGGATCATCCGAATTGCAGGTAGCCCTCAGGCCAAGCTGCAGCATCCGTCGAAGCGGATGCTCACTGAGATCACGAACGACACAGAGCCTCAGATTGGACAGCGGACACACAGTGAGCGTCATGCCTTCATCGACCAGTCGCCGGACCAGGAGACTATCCTCAAGCGCACGGTTGCCATGGTCAATACGATCCACCTTCAGAAGGTCCAGCGCTTCACGTACATACTCCGGCGGCCCCTCTTCACCGGCATGGGCAAGGCTCTTGAGACCGCGCTCCCGCGCCGCTCTGAACACGCGCTGGAATTTTGAGGGAGGATGACCGTTCTCAGAGGAGTCCAGACCGACACCCGTCAGCCTGTCGAGGTAAGGCTCTGCAGCACGGAGCGTACTGACGGCTGCCGCCTCATCCAGATGGCGCAGAAAACACATGATGAGTCGGGTCGTGATCCCGAACCGCCTGTCGGCCTCCCGCATCGCGCCAAGGAGACCGTCAATAGCTACGTGGAAGGGCAGGCCGCGCTGTGTATGGGTCTGCGGATCGAAAAAGATCTCGGCATGCACGCCGCCATCCGATCGCAGACGCTCGAAGTAGGCCATCGCCAGGTCAAAAAAATCCTGCTCCGTGCAAAGGACATTTGCGCCCTGATAATAGATATCCAGAAAATCCTGCAGGCTGGAAAAGGCATAAGCCGCCCTGACCTCCTCCACACTCCTGAAGGGAAGATCCACCCGGTTGCGCCGCGCCAGCGCAAACATCAGCTCCGGCTCAAGGGCGCCTTCAATGTGAAGATGCAGCTCAGCTTTCGGTATCCCCCGGATGAAGTCCTCGCTCAGCGTCATGCCAACTCCCCATACACTCCACACTCACCGCGCCAGCTTCGCCTTCTGTCACCCCGCTGGCTTCATCACGAGACCCCGTTCTTCACCCCCGCGCAAGAGTCTCTGGCGCGTCCGGCGACAGGATAGGGCAGACCCGACAGCCTCACGCCAGACTGGCGCTGCCCGCAGCAACATCCTGGTCCTGCACCCGGCCCTCAGGCCCAAATGTATCAGGGGACGGGGAGCGCGGTCAGTGGATGGTCAAGATCAAACTCTACCCTGAAGAAACGCTGCGGCCGGCGCAGCTCATAGGCGAATATCCTTTCGCCGACCTCGACAGCCCATACATTACTCATCGAAGCGGATCGATCATTCTCCCGAAACAACTCCTTTGAGAGGGCGTCAGCAGGAAACTCCTGCCGCGTCGGCGTTGTATTCGCGAGCGCCTCGCCCCCATAGCCTGACAGAACATCCTCCTGACCATCCGTATGGCGATGCACGTGCTTCAGGCGCAGCCCTGAGACCGTACGGGTGATCACCCAGGTACGCGAACGGTCCTGCCCGACCTGAAACGGGATACGCACCTCATCGCGCGAGCAGTCGCGGACATGCATGACAAGCGTCTGACCGTACATATCAGCATCGAGGGGGTCGCTGGTGACCATCTGGCCCGCAAAGATCTGCCCGCAGAGCGTCTGAAGCCGCGAAAAGAATACATCAGCGGGCCGGTGCGCGACCCCGAAACCTGCTCTGTCCGGGCCATAGCCGTCGGGCGCACGAGGCGCATGAGGCAAACAGCCAGACAGCACAAGGCACAGAAGCAGACAGCGTTTCATCCAGGGATGATTGCCTGCCGATGGTTAAGGGGCAAGATAAATCCCCTCAGAGGAGGACAGTTTCATGCTCAGACCCGCCGGATTTCTTCGAAGCTTCGGACACGCCCTTTCAGGCCTCCGCCTCGTACTGAGTACGCAGCAGAACGCGCGGATCCATCTTGTTGCAACGATCGGCGTTATCGGTACGGGCCTTTATGTCGGCCTGTCTTTCTTTGACTGGCGCTGGATCGTTCTTGTCATTGCCCTCGTGTGGATTGCCGAGATCATCAATACAGCGCTGGAGCACCTGTGTGATATTGTTCATCCGGGTTTACACGCGACGGTTAAGGCGGCAAAGGACATGGCGGCAGGAGCGGTGTTTGTCGCGTCCTGCGCTGCGGCTGCTATCGGGCTGCTTGTCTTCCTGCCGTATATGGGATTACCGCTATGACCATCTCCACGCGCGTCACCGAGATGCTGGGCATCGAGAAGCCGATCATACAGGCGGCCATGGGGTGGATTGCACGATCTCAGCTCTCCTCGGCGGTATCGAACGCCGGCGGAATGGGCATCATCGAGACCTCGTCGGGCGAGCTGGACGCGGTCAAGCAGGAAATCGTCAGAATGCGCTCGCTTACGGACAAGCCTTTTGGCGTGAACATAGCACAGGCCTTCGTACGCGATCCGGGAATTGTGCAGTTCGTCATCGACCAGGGCGTGCGGTTTGTAACGACATCCGCCGGCGATCCGATGAAGTATACATCTATGCTCAAGGCTGCCGGACTGACGGTATTCCACGTTGTCCCCAACCTGTCTGGCGCGCTGCGCGCCGTGGAGGCGGGCGTTGACGGACTGATCGTCGAAGGCGGAGAAGGCGGCGGCTTCAAGAACCCCCGGGACGTCGCCTCGATGGTCCTGATACCGCAGGTATGCGAACGGGTCAGCATTCCGGTTGTCGCCGCAGGCGGTATCATGGATGGTCGCTCCATGGCGGCCGCCTTTGCGCTCGGCGCAGAAGGCGTACTGATGGGAACACGTATCCTCTCCTCAGCGGAAAGCCCGGTCCACGACAATTGGAAGGACGCGATTATCAGGGCCGATGCAACCGATACCGTTTTTCTTAACCGCCGCGGCCCGGGACCGGCGCTGCGGGCGCTTCGTACTGAACGCACCCTACGCCTGGACACAGAGGGCTCCCCTAACATCTTTGGTGAATTCGCCCGTACGCAGGATGTCTATTTCGGAGGCGATCTCGAGGCAGGGATAGCCCTCACCGGCCAGGTGGCGGGACGCATCAGCGATGTCAGACCGGTTGCTCAGATTTTTGACGACACCATGGCCGAGTTCGACAGGATCCGCACCAAACTGGCGGGACTGTAAAGGGGCCGACGACAGTGGACGATGAGGGCTACAAACGCTGAAGAGAGCCCCGGCCGCCTGGACAAAGCGACCGGTCGAGGGGAGAGATTCAGACTAACGAGGGTCCTCTGCGACGAACCCCTTCCACGATCGCATGTAGGCGATAAAGGCCTCACCCAGACCCTCAGCCCGCAGATGATCTGCAGAGACCGGCAGAGCGACTGGCGCGAAGTTCGTATCGGCGGCGACGCGGAGCGGAAAATCGTGATGCAGGATTGCCGCACGGCCAATGACAACGAAATCGAGCCCAGCGTTCATAGCCCTGCGGCAGGCCTCAGCAGTCATAATCTTTCCTGCAGCCCCCATCCGGACAGTTCCACGTTCCAGTGTTGCAAAATAAGATAGAAGACTCCTGCCTTTGTAGGCAGTCTCCTCCGGCTCCTTGAAAACGTCCCAGAGCGACAGGTCGAGATAATCAATCCTGTCCTCGGCGAGGAGGCGCTGCACCAGATCCAGGATATCACTGAGCTGCAGGCCGAAACGCTCCGGAGAGAGACGAACCCCAAGGCTGAAGTCCGGCCCACAGGCAGAGCGTACGCCATCGATGATCTCACGCAACAGCCGGGAACGGTTCTCCGCAGACCCGCCATACCTGTCCTCACGCCGGTTGATCTCCGGGCTCAGGAACTGGCAGAGCAGATAGCCGTGAGCTCCGTGCAGCTCAACGCCATGAAAACCGGCTTTTTCTGCGCGCCGCGCGGCTGCGATGAAGGCGTCTCGCGTGGCCTCGACCTCACGCGTGCTCATGGCCCGTGCTCCGGTTTCTGAGTGATCAGATGGCGCCACAGGGACTTCCCCGATGAGATCTTTCGGTGAACGCATACCGGCATGGTGCAGCTGGACGACAGAGTGGGTTCCCTGTTTATTCAGTCCGGCAGCCAGGCGCGTCAGGCCATCCAGATGGCTGTCATCCCACGCTCCCAGCTGACCAGGGAAGCCCTGCCCGCCCTGCTGGACGTGGGCGGCGCACGTCATCGTCAGACCAAAGCCGCCTTCCGCGCGCCGTGTCAGCCAGTTGAATTCATCATCTGACAGCCGTCCGTCGGCATGACTTTGCAGGTTGGTAAGCGGGGCCAGCATGAACCTGTTCTTCATGGCCGGGCCACGCTTCAGGCTGAGCGGTTCAAACACGTCTGACATCTGGTCTTTTTCCTGAAATGGCGGCCTGGCCGGGCGGATTTTAGCGCCAGGCGCAGGCTTGCCGCCAGCCCTACCCCCGCGCATATAGCCGATTATGAACTCTGCACGCACGCTCTATGACAAGATCTGGGACGCCCATGTCGTCGCTACAGACAGAGGCTCGGGCGAAAGCCTGCTCTATATTGACCTGCATCTGATCCATGAAGTGACGACGCCACAGGCTTTCGCAGGCCTTAAGGCCAGCGGACGACGCGTGCGCCGCCCTGACCTCACGCTGGCGGTGGCGGATCATAATACGCCTACCGAGAACCAGGGACTGGGCATGGCGGGGGTCAGTGACCCGGAAGCGCGTGAGCAGCTTGAAACACTTGAACGAAATGTGGCGGAAGCAGGCATCCAGTTCTTTCCCATGGGCGATATAAACAATGGAATCGTCCACGTCGTCGGGCCTGAGCAGGGCCGCACCCAGCCAGGTCTGACGATTGTCTGCGGCGACAGTCACACATCGACACACGGCGCTTTCGGCGCCCTGGCTCATGGGATCGGCACATCAGAAGTCGAGCATGTCCTTGCGACCCAGACGCTGCGTGCGCGTAAAATGAAGAACATGGCGGTCCGCGTAGAGGGCAGCTTCAATGCGGGAGTTGGGGCGAAGGATCTGGCTCTGCATCTGATCTCGCTTATCGGCGTCAACGGCGGAGCAGGACATGTGGTAGAATACATGGGTTCGGCCATCAGCTCGATGTCAATGGAAGGCCGCATGACCTTGTGTAACCTGTCCATTGAGGGTGGAGCACGAGCCGGACTTATCGCGCCGGATGAAACGACCTTCGCATATATCAGGGGCCGCCCTGCAGCGCCCAAAGGCGGGCAGTGGGAACTGGCCATGGGGTATTGGAAAACGCTCGTCTCAGATGCAGACGCGCAATGGGACAGGGTCGTTGAGATTGACGCCAGCGAGGTCCCGCCGACGATCACCTGGGGGACCAGCCCGGAACAGGCCGCGGCCATCACGGGACAGGCGCCCATACCGGCCCTGATGACAGACCCCGTCAGGCGCGAGGCTGCTGAACGGGCGCTGGCCTATATGGGCCTTGAGCCCGGACAAGTGCTGGCGGGACTGAGGATCGACCGGGTCTTCATTGGCTCATGCACAAACTCGCGGATCGAGGATCTGCGCGCTGCAGCTGAGATCGCAAAAAACGGACGGGTGGCCGATGGGGTGCGCGCTATGGTTGTACCGGGCTCGGGGCTGGTACGCGCTCAGGCCGAAGACGAAGGACTCGATCAGATATTCATCGCAGCGGGATTTGAATGGCGCCAGCCGGGATGTTCCATGTGCCTCGGGATGAACCCTGACATCCTGAAGCCCGGAGAGCGATGCGCCTCAACCTCAAACCGTAATTTTGAGGGACGCCAGGGGCGCGGCGGGCGAACCCACCTTATGAGCCCCGTTCTTGCTGCAAAAGCCGCCATCACAGGCGTCATCACCCCCTGAGGCGCCCTCGCCGCCCCGCCGGAGCTCGACCGACGCCCGCCTCAGGAGCCGGGCGGCGCCATGATCTTGCCTCACTCTCTGGCCATCTGCCTGTCAGTGACGGGATGTCATGGGTAAAGCCGGGCAGTCGCCATCAGCCGGTGCTGACCGGCGAGAGGCCCGGGGACTGAACCCTGAAGCACGCATGGCGCGGCGGGAAATCCAGCAGGGATGTCATGAGACGACTGCTCCTTCTTCTTGCGTTGGGCTCAGCCGGCCTGCTCTGGCTGATGGGCGGACACCTGCGCACGGCGTTCGCCGGGACTGAAGTCCATATCACCCTCGGTCCGGCTGAGCTGCATCCTACGCAACAGGCCCTCAACTTCCTCCTTGACGAGCCCACCACAGGCGAGCTGGCAGGCAAGCGGAAAACCCGCCTGTGGGCGACCTATTATCATATGCCGACCGTCCGACCGGCGTCAGGCGGGCGCTCAGGACGCCCGTTACTCGGTCGTGACGGACAAGCCGTCTCCCCGCCTCTGTCAACGCAGGACTGGTGCAACGCCGCCATGCAGGGGTCGATCTGGGTCCATAATGGCAGGGATAAACCCACCGCCTATATGTTCGTCGACTCGGACGGACCTGAGCAGGTTGTCTGCGACGCCTACTTCGGCGATCTCTCCGACCAGATCAAATCTGCGACCCGCAGGGCGCGCTTTGTAGAGTTCCACCACCCACAGGCCTGCGATGTCCGTGTCATTCCGCTCATGGCCTTTCGGACGATTGCCGTCGATCGCGCCAGGATCAGGATGGGTACGGTCCTCTACATCCCGCAGCTGCGCGGGAGAACATTCTGGAATGCAGGACAGTTCTTCACGCACGACGGTTACGTCATCGCCAGTGACACCGGCGGCGCCATCGAAGGTAATCATATCGATATGTTCGTCGCCGATGCAGCGGTCGACCCGTTTCCGGATCTTGTGAAATCACACCCCCGCGCGACATTCGACGCCTACATCGTCGACCGCGGACATCCGGCCGCCCGGGCGCTGCTGGATGCGGCCGACGAGGTCTGTAAGGATACAGACGGACCCGGGCGCAGGGGGCGCCTCGCAAATCCGGTGTGATCGTCGTCGGTCGCTAACCTTTCGGTAAGGTCTCTGACGGCTTCGGTGATGTATGAAGGAGCTGAAAGACATACTGGGGCTGCGGTCTGACCCCGCGCCCGAAGCAGCCGCCCGGCGATTGTACGCCGCCCCCGGGCCAGAGGCGCCTGGACAGCCGCCGGCCGATCATACACTCACGCGCCTGCGTAGGACAGGCTATGGCGTCATTGCCCTGCTCGCCTCCTGTGCAACGGCGTCTACCCCCGGTTCCGGGGCGCCTACCCTCCCGGTCATGACGCCGGAGCAGCGCGCTCTGTCCTTCAGCCTCACAGCGCCTGACATGTCTGCTCTTGGCGCACCGCTTGCGCTGTGGGCCACGCACTATCACACACCAAGCATCCGACCAGCCGCCCCAGGCCAGACCGGAAGCATCGCTCTACTTAATCGCAGTAATCAGCCGATCTCACCGCCTCTCTCTCAACGTGACTGGTGCGAAGCGGCCCTTCAGGGCTCCGTCGCAGTGCGCGAGGCAGGGGGCAAGCGCGCGTTTGTCTTCATTGATTCCAAAGGCCCCGAACAGACACACTGCGACAGCTGGCTGGGGAGCCTTCCCGATGCGGTCAAGATCGCCACCCGGCGGGCGCGCTTCATGGAAGTGAATCATCCGCTCGGCTGCGATGCTCGAAACCATCCGCTTGTCCCGTTCCGCACGATCGCCGTCGATCCGTCCATGATCCCGCTGGGTTCTGTTCTGTTTGTCCCGGAGCTGCGCGGTCGTACGTTCCGGACGGACGAACGGACATGGGTGCATGATGGGTATCTCTTCGCTGGCGACAGGGGCGGGGCCATCAGGGGGGCGCATATCGACGTGTTCATGACTGAGGATGAAAGCTCCTCCCTCGAAGATCTCTTCGCCTCGACACCTGACCGGACGTTCAACGCACATCTTGTCACGGCCAGCAATCCCGACGCCTCAGCGCTTCTGACAACGCAGCAGGCGGGCTGCGCACAGGCGCGGGGCATGGGGGATTTTTGAATCTGGACAAGCCATGTCCGGAGGCGGCAAACTGGTTGTCTGGATCAGTTGCGGCCGCAAGAGGAGACAGTGGGATGCTGCAGACATACAGACGGCGCCTGTCCTTGATCGTTGCAGGACTTCTGGTCGCTGGCTGCGCCTATACGCCGGCGCAGACGGATACCCCGGGCGCTCAGACGCCAGCCAGCGCCCCTGCCGCCCCCTCCCCACCTCCCCCAGGCCCGGCGCCGGCGCTGGCCGCCGCCCCTGCAGCGCAGGCGGGTCAGGGGCGGACGGACTACGGGCTGGGCGCCAACTGGCTCTGCCGCCCGGGCATTCCCAACAATGCCTGCGAGGTGAACCTGGATACCACGTTTGTCAGCGCCGATGGCTCAACGACGATTGAACGACATGTCGGCAACCCCAATCCGCCCATCGACTGTTTCTATGTCTACCCCACAGTCTCTCTGGACCCTTTCAGCCAGTCCGATCTGATTCCCGGCCCCGAAGAACTCAACGTGGTCAAGGCGCAGGTCGCACGGCTGGGCCGCGAGTGCCGCATCTTCGCTCCTATGTATCGTCAGTTCTCGCTCGGCGCTCTGCGCGCCCGCATGTCGGGAGCCGGAAGTGTACCGGTCCGGGGAACACCTGCGGACGCCAACGCAGACGTTGATGATGCATGGGACTGGTACATGGCCAACGAGAATAAGGGACGCGGTGTCGTCATTCTTGGCCATAGTCAGGGCTCAGGTCAGATCATGCGCCTGATCGCGTCTAAGATCGACGGTCAGCCGGCTCAGAAGAGACTGGTATCGGCTATTGTGATGGGCTTTTCCATGCTTGTTCCCAAAGGGCAGGATGTCGGCGGCACGTTCAAATCCATTCCTGTCTGCAGATCCCCAGGTCAGACAGGCTGCGCCATCTCGTTTTCATCTTTCCGCTCCGACATTCCTCCGGCGCCAGCTGCCATGTTCGGCCTCGGACGGGGTGAGATGGAAGCTGTCTGTACAAATCCTGCGGCGCTCTCAGGCGGAAAAGCTCAGGCCAAGGCCTACTGGTCGACCGCTGATAAGACGTGGGTCAGCGGCGCGCAGATAACGACGCCTTTTGTTGCAACGCCCGGTCTGACAACGACCGAATGCGTCCGCGATGGCGCACACCATTATCTGAAGGTTACCTTCAGCGCCAATCCGGCAGACCCCCGTATTGACGATCCGGGCACGGATGTCATGGCCAATGGGAAACCAGACCCGGCATGGGGCCTTCACCTGAACGACGCTAACATTGCAATGGGCGACCTGCTTGATGTCCTCGCCGGCCAGTCAGCGGCATGGAAGCGTATGCATCCGTGACAGCCCCCTCGGGCAGGGCCGTTGAGCGTCAGCATTCGACCAGCGCGCGGCGCCCGGGCGTCAGGCCGAGCTCAACGCCCGGCTCTGCCAAGGATGTCGAGGGGATGAGGCAGGCTGGCGAATGCCTTCCGCGCCTCAGCCTTCAGGGCCTCAATCTGCATGACATTCTCAATGCGTCTGTCGAGAAAAGCATCCAGCACCGCCAGATCCTCGTCAGCCATCCATGCCGTAAATGTCGACCCCAGAACGGCGACCAGCGTCATCCGCTTCGTATACCAGTTGTAGTCAGTCGACTTATCCCCCAACCCTGACCAGATGGCGTCTGCGGCCTCCCACAACCCCCCGGGACCCTCCAGAATACTCGCAGGCGATCCTGCGGCGCGCTTAACCGCCGCCCTGTGCAGCGCCAGCGTAGCGATCCACGCCCTGACGCCAGCCTTTACCTTCTCGCGAACTTTGAGCTTGGCGACAGCGGGATCCGCAACAGCCTCTCCGGCCGCGCGGGCAGCCCGCTCCGCCAGAGCGCGCAGAACCGTCGAAACGCCGTCAGGAGCGGCAAGCATGGCCTCCCCGGGGGAAAGACCGGCCGCAACTGCGGCCGCGTCCAGTGTGGCGCGGGTCCAGCCGCTATCCCCCGCCAGGGTAAGCATAGCATCGGTCAGTCGGGCCAGAAAAAGGTCGCTCGGGACATCTGTGGGGGCGGTCATGGGCGCGATTCCAGGGTTTTTGGGCAGTAGGCAGGCCCGAATTGATATGATATCGGACCCGCGCCTGCCCGTTATGGTCAGGAAATTTCACCCCGTCGAGCGGGCCTGCGCATCCCCTGTAGGGAGCGGGGGTGTCCGTTTCGGCGTTGCCTACGTTAAAGACAGTTCAGCCCGGCGCCGGCCTGGAAATCGATGGAGAGTTTCAAATAGTTCAGATCGTTGTCCGCGATAACAACGTCGACCAGGCGTTGAAAGCGCTCAAAAAAAAGATGCAGCGTGAGGGGCTATTCCGCGAAATGAAGCGGCGGAATCACTTTGAGAAGCCCTCCGAGCGCAAAGCCCGCGAGAAAGCCGAAGCCGTGCGTCGCGCCCGTAAGCTGGCGCGTAAGCGCGCCCAGCGTGAAGGTCTGTTGCCGAAAGTATAGATCAGGGGCCGGTCCCGACAACGGACATCCCAGACAACGATACAGGGGCCGGAGACAGGTGACCGACCGTCTTCGGCTCTTTCATGTCTGATAGTTGGGCATGTCTGATAGTTGGGCATGTCTGATAGTTGGGCATGCCGGATACACGGGCATGTCTCCAGCCCAGCGCCCGTCTGGCGCTCTTCCGCAGCTGGGGAACATGCGCCTGGCCCCGCGGAACTGATTCCCGAGGGTGCGTGTGAAACGGGCGGACCCGCGCCATCAGGCAAGCGGGCGGGCTCTAACCCACCTCATCCAGATCTTCGCCGTCCTCGCGTACTTTAAGATCGTACTCACGTACTTTTCTGTAAAGCGTGGATCGGCCTATCCCCAGCCTCCGCGCAACCTCCGACATGTGACCAGAGTAATGGTCAATGGCGAACTGAATCAGATCGCGCTCGATCGCCTCAAGCGTGCGCAGCTCGCCGGTCCCATCCGTGATAAGAACGGGCTGTTCGCTCTGATCGACGGGGGGCTGAGCCGGAGACGCTGGCTGGGTGGCGCCTGGCGCAATCAGACCGGAAATCTGTGGGAAATCCTCTGGCTTCAGCTCCCCGCCATCCGAAAGAACGACTGCGCGGAAGACAGCATTTTCAAGCTGACGGACGTTACCGGGCCAGTCATAGCCCATCAGCATGCCCATCGTCTCAGCCGCGATACCGGGGATATTCTTTCCCTCTTCGGCGTTAAAGCGCCTGATGAAGTAATCGATGAGGGCCGGAAGATCATCCCGGCGCTCACGCAGGGCCGGAACGTCAATCGGAAAAACATTGAGGCGATAGTAGAGATCCTCCCGGAACCGTCCCTCCCTCACAAGCTGCGCCAGATCCCGGTTGGTGGCTGATATGATACGGACATCCACCTTTGTCGGGCGACGTGAGCCGACAGCATCGACCTCACCCTCCTGAAGAACACGCAGCAGCTTGACCTGCATTTCGAGGGGCAACTCGCCAACTTCATCAAGGAACAGGGTGCCCTGGTCAGCTTCGACAAACTTACCGAGCTTTTTCTCATGGGCGCCGGTGAATGATCCCTTCTCGTGTCCGAACAGGATCGATTCAACAAGGTTCTCCGGTATGGCGCCGCAGTTGACAGAGATAAACGGCTTGCCAGACCGCTCCGAGGCTCCCTGGATACAGCGAGCGACGACTTCCTTGCCCACTCCGCTCTCACCAAGAATCAGAATTGGAATGGTTGAGGCAGCTGCGCGCTGACCAAGACGCACGACGCTGCGCATCGCGGGCGCACCGGCGATCATATCCTCAAAACCCATGGAGCCGCCCTGCTTACGCGCCAGACGTTTCACTTCTCCACGCAGATCAGACATTTTGAGCGCATTCCGGATCGATACGCCGATGCGCTCCGGGCTCGCTGGCTTGACGAAGAAGTCAACGGCCCCGGTTCGCATGGCCCGAACCACTGTATCAATGCCGCCGGTTGCGGTCAGAACGATCACAGGCAGATCCGGGCGACGCTCCATGAGCCGCTCCAGCGTATCCATGCCCGATAGTCCGGGCATCACGAGATCAAGCAGTACGACATCGACCCCGTTGCGGACATCAGACGCTTCCTCAAGGGCGCGTTCGCCGTTTTCAACGACCCGGGCGCGAAAGCCCTGTTTCTCGGCAGCCGCCTGCATGAGGCGACGCTGGGTGGGATCGTCATCGACGACCAGAACGGTCTTGGCCATGTCCACATCACCATCACAAGACGGGAGGCTCTTGAAATGGCCCCCTCACCCGCACCAAACTGGCACGCACGCCTGAAAACGCGCTTAATCGGGCGCATGAAATTTTACCCAACGGTCAGGAAATGTCCGCTTTTGCGACACATTGGACGGCAAAGAGCTCTCAGGGAAATGCACGGCCGCCGGATAGAGTAAACGTGGGATACGCCAGCCGTCTCTGTCCGGTCCGCCGGGCGCCTCTCCGGCCTCACTCGTGCATGGGCTTTTTCGGTCGCTCGCCTGCGCCAGATCCGGCAGTTCAGGTCACGACGTCGGAAGCCGGACCGCCCGGCCTGACGGGGCGCGCAGGCCAGTTACCCATCGACAGCATGCGGTCATACATCACGAGCGCCCCTGCGAGGCTGACATTGATGCAAAAACGGGTTGGGATGCGAATGATATGAGAGCAGCGGGCCTGCATCTCGGCTGACAGGTCCCGCGCTTCCCCGCCCAGCACATAGGCGGCGCGCAGAGGATGCCGGAAGGACGGCAGGTCTACAGCTGCGTCAGTCAGCTCAATGCCGATCAGCTGACAGCCCCGCGGCAGCTGCATATCGCTCACCCTGTCCCAGAGATACCAGGGTGTATGAAGATCGGACTTCGAAGTATCGGCGTGATGCATGACGCGCACTTTCGGCGCAGCCGATACGGTGAAAGTGAAGGCCGCGCCAAAAGCATGCGCCGTCCGCTGAAGTGCGCCGAGGTTCATCGGCTTTGAGAGGGATTCAGCACCGATCCCGAAATAGCCGCGCTGAGGTTTCATGAGGTGAGGATTAGTAGCGCCTGCCTCAAGGCGCAACCGCCGGCCGCCAGCGGCGCCTACATGGACAGCGATCTGATTCTTCGCGGCGGCAGACGTGGCCCACCGGGCCCCAGGACCGGGCTGAAACGAGCTGCGCCATGCGGATTGAGCGGTCCGCGGCGTATCCTGCCGCCCGGACACCGTCGAGCAGGATGACATCTCTGGTCTGGTCCGCTAATTCAGAGCCGGACCGTGAGCCGAACACCCACGATGGGAGATTCTACCGATGAAAGCCGTTCTTTCCAAATCTCCGGGCCTGCCGGACACGCTGGTGCTGGAAGATGTTCCCTCGCCGACCCCGGGCAGGGGCGAGATTGTGGTGGCGGTGAAGGCGGTCGGTGTGAACTTCCCCGATTTCCTCATCATTCAGGACATGTACCAGTACAAACCTCCGCGCCCGTTCTCGCCGGGCGGCGAGATCTCCGGCGTGGTCAAGTCCGTTGGCGAGGGCGTCACCCAGTTCAGAACAGGAGATAAAGTCTTCGGGTCGATCGGTGCTGGCGGAATGGCTGAAGAGGTTCTCGTGCAGGCAAGCCGGATGCATCCGCTTCCTGATTTCATGCCGTTTGAGGAAGCCGCCTCGCTTCTCATGACGTATGGGACATCCCACTACGCCCTGAAGGACCGGGCGAAAATCAGGCCTGGCGAAACCCTGCTTGTGCTTGGCGCCGCCGGCGGGGTCGGCCTTGCAGCCGTGGAGCTTGGCAAAGCCATGGGCGCAACGGTGATCGCGGCGGCGTCGAGCCAGGAGAAAGTAGACTTCTGCCTCTCTAAAGGGGCGGACAAAGGGCTCGTTTACCCCGAAAACCCGCTGAGCCGCGAACAGCAGAAGACGTTCTCAGACAGGATCAAGGAACTGGGCGGCGGCGGTGTCGACGTCGTCTATGACGGAGTGGGTGGAGATTATGCCGAGCCTGCGGTGCGCGCTCTTAACTGGGATGGACGCTTTCTCGTTATCGGCTTTCCGGCAGGCATTCCAAAACTACCCCTGAACCTGACCCTCCTGAAATCCTGCCAGATTGTTGGCGTGTTCTGGGGCGCGTTTGTGGCGCGAGACCCCAAGGGTCATGCGGAGAATATGGCCGACCTTTTTGCGCTGTATAAGGCCGGACGCATCAAGCCGCATATTTCAAATCGCTACCCCCTTGCGCGCGCCGCGGACGCCATAAAGGAGCTCTCAGAGCGCCGCGCAAAGGGCAAAGTTGTCGTGACCATCTGAGGTAGGCGTCTCCGGCCTGTGCTAGGGTCCGGGGTCGAATCGCGCTGGGTCTTCAGAAAACAGGAAACATCGGATGTTCAGACATCTTGCTCCCATCATCAGCACAGGACTTCTCCTGTCGGCCTGCGCATCGGGCCCGGCCGGCACGACCGGTGCGGACGGCGCTGCAGCCGCTGGCGTCAGCGCGGCAGCCGGCGCAGGCGCGTCGGCAAGCTCCGTAACCGTTCTCAATATCGCCGCGTCCTCCCACTGGATTGCCGAGGAAAATCTTGTTCCGGATGACCCTATGCTGGCGCTCGTGGGCGCTGGCGTATCCGTGACGGATAACCCACTAGGCGTGCATGCAACATGCAACGCAGCCAATGGGGCAATCACCATGCGCCTTGGAAAACAGGACGTCACGCGCGTTGGACAGTCGGCAACCTACCGCATCCGCACAGGCGTCACGATCCGCGAGATCGCCGGCAGGTTCGAACAGAACCGCCGCGCACCAGAGGCCAGTTTTGCATTCAGCATCACGCCCGCAGATCTTCTGGGCATGGGGCAGATCGACATGGTATCTTTCATTTCGGACAAGGGCGATGTGGAGTGGACGCTTGTCAGGGATGCGGGCGCACAGGTGCAGGCTAAACACATCGCATCCCTTAAGGGACTCAGCACAGCTGCGCGGGACTTCCTAGTTTTCTGCAATCCCAAATAGGCCAGCTCTGCATTTTGTAAAAGACACAGGCCCGAAGCATCGCTTCGGGCCTGTTCAGTCCATCTGACGAGGCCTTAGGGAGAGGGAGACTGCGCAGCGTAGGCGGCAGCATCCTCGCTGGCCCGGTTGATGATGTAAGCACGTATGGCTTCTGCGTCAGTCTCATTCAGAACAGCAGCAAAGCTGGCCATGCCGGCGCTGGCGTATTTCCCGCCAAGAACAACCTCGGCAAAGTCCTGACGCACGCCAGGCGTCTGAGCCCATCTCAGATCCTGAATGACACCGCTGGAGACAACGAGGCCGCCATGGCAAACCTGACAGTTGCGGTCATAGAGGACCCGTCCGTATTCGACCTGTGCAGCACTTCCGAAGTCCTCGGTAGCGGGCGTCCTGTCGACTTCAAAAACCTCGTAGGGCTCAAGTTCAACCTTGCCCCCGATCTTAAAGACGAGGACGCGCCCCAATTCAGGCGACCCGATCTTGGGAAGCGGATTTCCGCCTCCGGTGACAGGAAGCCCTGTGCCCCAGCCTGCGGTCACAGCGATGTACTGCTCGCCGTTGATCTCATAGCTTATTGGACCTGAGAGGACGGGATACTGAGCATCTGTCTCCCAGACGGCCGCGCCGCCCTTAGCAGCGTCATAGGCTCTGAACTTTCCATCGAGCCCGCCCTGAAAGACGAGCCCCCCAGCCGTAGACAGAACCCCGCCATTCCATGGGTGCGGGTAATCCACGACCCATCTGGGAGCTTTTGCAACCGGGTCCCAGGCGACGAGCTGGCCTTTGAGCGCCGCACGCGCGGCCAGTCGTTCATTGAGCGTCGGCGTCGGTCCAGGGGCGGCGGCAAACTCGACCCCTGTGTTCCAGAAGCCCGGCCGATAGGCGAAGTCCGCCTGATCGGCAAACATCTGAGGGAGGGTCTGGGCCGGGATATAGACCAGTCCGGTATCCGGGCTGAACGACATCGGATGCCAGTTATGGCTGCCAAGAGGGCCCGGAATAGACATAAACGGGCTCTCCAGATAACGCACGCCCGGCGCCTCCACAGGCCGGCCTGTCGCAAGATCAACGTGGCTCGCCCAGTTCACATCACTCTGATACTTGTCCGCTGAGATCAGCTCACCCGTCTCGCGGTCGAGAACGTAGAAAAAGCCGTTCTTTGGCGCCTGCATCGCAACTTTGCGCACCCGATCGCCAATCTTGATGTCGGCCAGGATGATATGCTGCGTCGCAGTGTAATCCCACGAGTCACCCGGTGTTGTCTGATAGTGCCAGACATACTCGCCCGTATCTGGCTTGAGGGCCAGAATAGAGGACAGGAACAGATTATCGCCGCCAGACGGATCGCGACGCTCGCGGTTCCATGGCGAGCCATTACCGATTCCGACATAGAGAATATCAAGATCAGGATCATAGGCCATGGCGTCCCAGGCCGTTCCCCCGCCCCCGGTTTCTGTCCATTCCCCGCTATCGCCCCAGCTTGCGTTGGCCTTGTCAGCAAAAACGCGGTCAGAGGCCGCCCCATCAGGCTCTTTTTTCGGGTTGGGTGTCGTGTAGAAGCGCCAGGCCAGCTCACCGGTTTTGGAGTCATAGGCGGAGACATAACCGCGTACGCCATATTCCGCGCCGCCGTTTCCAATGATGACCTTGCCTTTAACGACACGCGGCGCGCCTGTGATGGTGTAGGGTTTGGACTGGTCGACAGTCACAGTTTCCCAGACGGGGTCCTTGACCTTCTCCGAGGCCTGCGTCGTGACACCATTATCGCGTGAGGCGTCGAGCGCGATCAGACGGCCATCGATTGTTCCGACATAAATCATACCCTCCCAGATGGCGACGCCACGATTGACCACATCGCAGCACGCGGAGACCCCGCGCGCCTTGTCCACCTTCGGGTCAAACTTCCATAACCTCTCGCCGGTGACGGCGTCATAGGCGTAGACAACAGACCAGGCTGATGTGAGATACATGACGCCGTCGACGACAATGGGCGTCGCTTCCATGCCGCGGCTGGTATCCAGCTGCGCGCTCCAGGCAATGCCGACATCCTTCACCGTGTCGAGATTGATTTGCCGGAGAGGCGAGTAGCGCTGTTCAGAATAGGTGCGTCCGTGGCTGATCCAGATATCCGGGCGCTTATCCGCGTCGATAATCGCAGAAGCGTTCACCTCGCCAGCTGTGATGGGCGGCGCCTTCGCTTCTGTACACGCCGCAAGCCCCGCCAGCATGAGCGAGCTCAGCAGCACCCCTGTCCGTCTGCCAACTGAACGTCCAGCACCTGTCCGTCTCATTGCATCCTCCCGAAAACGTCCATGTTTCGTGAAGATTGAGCACTTTTGAGAGGTCTTGGCAAAGGCGCAACAGCCTGCCTGCACGGAAATATTCGGTTCTCCGCAGTCCGCAGTTTGCGCTGCAGCATGGCTGAACTGCCGCCGCCTGTGGGCTGATTATACGTGGTCAGGCGCTTATGGCCCCAAGAAGCTCATTCTGAGCCCTTTCGATAGCCGCATCGATCAGTGTGGCCCACGAGGCTGCCGAAGCCGCCTCTGTAGATCCCGGCGGAGAAGCAACCGAACGGGAAGCGTTGACGACGCCGCCTTCCAGAACGCGTCCCCGCCTGAGGAAGCCGGCGACCGCTTCGCGCGCGCCTGCACCCTGTGCGCCGTACCCGGGCACCAGAAACAGCGCATCGCCGGCGGCGGCCCGCAACAGGGCGGCATCCTCCGGACCCGTCGCTCCAGCTACCAGCATGAGGCCAGACCACCCGCCCGTCCCCCGCAGACGATCAATCATCGGCTTCAGGGAACGGGCGACATGCACATAGAGTGGCGAGCCATCGACCAGTTTCGCCTGGAAATCACGCGCCCCCGGGTTTGACGTCCGCGCCAGGACCACTACTCCCTTTCCACGTTTCTCGGCAACTTTGACGAACGGCTCGACGGTCTCGACGCCCATATAGGGGTTGACCGTTATCGCGTCGCAGGGGCACGATGACAGAGCGCCCAGATAGCCCTCGGCATAGCCGTCTGCGGTCGTACCGATATCGCCGCGCTTGGCGTCGAGAATGACCATCATTCCCTGATCAGTCGCAGCTGTGCAGATGCGCTCAAGCGCTGCAAAGCCCCGGGCGCCCCATCGCTCGAACAGACCCGCCTGCGGTTTAACAACCGCCGCCTTGTCAGCAGCGCGCTCGAGCAGAGCAAGGCCCCAGCTGGCGGCGGCCTCTGGGCCGGGAGAACCAAAGAGGGCCGGCAACAACTCCGGATGGGGGTCAATGCCGATGCAAAGGGGTCCCCGGGTACGAACCCGCGCCATCAGCCTGTCAGCGAATATATCTGTCACCTGTTGTCATCCACGCGGCACAAAACCTTCACGATGGCGCGCGCATCCCGCATACGATCCGCCTCAGCTTCAAAGGAAGAAGCGCTGATCGGGCGCGCATCGCCGCCGTAGGGGGTTTCGCCCTGCAAGTCCAGAAACCTCTGGATGGAGTCAGGAGAGGCCGAGTATATGCGCCCCCGGCGAGGGCTTTCAGCGACCGTGACGCCAATGACGGCGCCGTCGACATCAAAGACCGGTCCTCCGCTCATGCCCGAGAGGCTGCCGTCCACACCTTCCGATCGTCCTCTCTCTGACCATGTGAGAACCGGCTCCTCCATCTCATAACGGCCGCGCGTGACCAGATTTGAGCGCGCTTCGAGAACCGACACCGCCTCTCCTGAAGCGCCCTGCGGAAAACCTATGTGAAAGGCAGTCTCGCCGACGCGCAACTCACGCTCCAGGCCGAGCCTGAGAGCTGCTGGCGCACGCTCGGTCATCAGGAGAGCCAGGTCGCTGTCAGGGGACGTACGAACGTCGTCCACGCGGACCATCCGGCCGCCGCCAACGGAAAGACCCACCCGCGTGCAGCCGTCCACGACATGCCGCGCTGTCAGCCAGACCCCGGACCGGTTGATAGCAAAGGCCGTGCCTATTCCATCCTCCGGCGCCTCAACACGAACAATGACGCGCTCATCAAAGGGATGCGCATCTGGAAGGAGCGGACCGGGTTCAGGCGTGGGCCAGGGCGCCAGGGCCGGACCCTCCTCAGTTGCGCCAGGCGCGGGAGCCTCACGGGGAATGCCGGCGATCTCAGGTAAACCCTCAAAGCCATCGCCCCCGCCAGACCCACTGGAGAAAAGGGTCACAACAATAGCAACCAGCACGAGCGCGTAGACGACCCAGTCAGGGACTCTCATGGCTGACCCCGCACGAGGTCATGGCCGACTGCGAGAACACCCTCACAAGGCGGACGCCATAACGATGGCGGCGGCAATCTTGACCGCAGCAAGAACAAGCGCTGCTCCTGTTTCATCACGCTCTATCCGGCGCGGCAGATCGCGCAGGATCAGGTCGGCGGCCCGGAAAGCCAGCAGCTGCAGCAGTATAGCCACCGCACCCCAGATCAGAATATCGTAAACAGATACCGCGGTTGCAAGGCAGGCCCCCATCGGTATGGCGAGGCCTATGATCACCGCGCCCAGGCTGACGCCAGCTGATACATTGCCCTCCCGGATCAGCCTGATCTCCGCCATCGGCGTCAGCAGCACGTGCACGACGCAGCCAGCGATCAGAAGACTGAGTGTTACTCCGGCATGGAGAATAAACTCGGGGAAACCCGTCACGAAGGACTGGATAGCCATCTCCATATCGTTTCAACTCCCCTGCTCTGCCAGACCCGCATGATGGCGGTCGCCTCGCGGATACTTCAGGACCCGCGCGAGGTCGAACGCCTACTCTTTTGGGCCGACGCTTCAAGCGGGACAAGCGTATCTGATTTCGTTGCGGCATGCCGCGTCCGGAAGCAGCCTCGTGACCATTTCAAGGTCAGAACAGTGTTTGACAGGACGCGGCCCGGGGTTCTCCATTGCGGCGCGGACAGTCAGAATCCGCAGATTGAGAAGGGGAGAACCGATGAAGCGTTTTGGTTCAGTTGTAGCGTCCCTTATAACAGCGGCGTCTGTCGCCAGCGCCTGTGGGCCAGCCGCCGTCAGCGACAGGGAACGTCTGGCGAGTATCTGCGCAGAGAAAGAGGGGGCGGCCATCAACTGCCCCTGCTTTGCCGACAGGCTTGCTCAGGACCTCACCGAGGAGCGGCTGGCTGAGGTCGCCCGCGCCGCGGAGAGTAACCGGCGCGGGGCTCGCCTTATGCCCGCAGATCTGTCTGATGATGCAACCCTCGCAGAATCCATCGCAGCTGCGCGCACGAGCTGCAAAGCCTGAACACGCATCAGTGTCACTGATGCGACGGGTCGGGGGATGGGAGACTGTCTCCCGGCCTAAACACCGAAAGCGACGATAACGCCTCCGGCCAGGGCCGTGAGCGTCATGATGAGCGTGAGCGCAACGGCGACTGTCCGCTGGGTTGACTGTCGTTTTCGCAGACCCGGCGGGTTCTTCTCCCGGCGCGGCGCGAGCGTCCATACGTTGGAAAGAAAGCCGATCGCTGCAATCGCGCAAATGACCGCTCCGGCCCGCGCGTTGGATAGCAGAGCCGCACCCGCTGCAATGCCCAGCAGAGCGGCCTGAAAACCCGCCGTAGCGGTTATGACTTTACGGAGAATGCGGTCAGCCCGGCCATGATCGAGCCCGTCAAACGCTGTATTCGCCGTAATGACCCCTGCTGTCCAGCCTGAAGCGGCAGCCCCCCCGGCACAGAGAGCGGCTAAAGACTGCAATATATTCAAAAGGTCGGCCATGAGGCCCTCGCTCCAGATGGGTGTCAAGTTATGGTCTAGGCCGTCAGCTGTGATTCTCAAACGCTGAACCTGTCGGATCGATCCTCGCCGGGGGGCTTTTCGGACACCAGGCTCACCCTTCCCAGGAAAGTCGTTTAGTGAAACTCTCCCGGATCGCAGCTCAGCTGTCGACCAGCGAACGTCTCGAAAGTGTCGGTCAAGAGGATGGGGTATAAAATGAAATCGGTTGTCGCGGCCATAACTGCCAGCATCGGACTTGCCGCCTGTACGCCCGCCGAGCCGCCGGCGCCGGCGCCGGCTCAGCCGGACGCCCCGCAGACACTGCCAGGCGCCCTCGCCTATGACTGTGAGCCTGACAGGATGGAGGTAGCCTACAGCGATGGCGGCCAGAGTGAGGTCAGGGTTCGGCTGACCGGCGGCGCTATTGAAACCCTCGCAATTGATCCGGACAACCAGGCGGGCGGTCTGGTTTACAGAGCCGGACCAACGACGCTTACTGTGTCTGGCTCTCAGGCCATCTACGCCTCAGGCGGGGTCAACAGGACATGTGAATTTATGAACGAGGATCTTCCCGCGCCTGAGGTCGATGGTGTTGTTCATGCGCTCAGCTCGGCGGATGCTGGCAAGACGTTTGAGGTGAAGGTGGGCCAGAAGGTATCGGTTGCTCTGGTGGGCGTTCCGACGGCCGGTTACCTATGGGCCGTGTCGGGGCCGCCAGCCTGGGTCAAGGCCAGCGACGGGCCGGGTGGCGCCACATCCACGGCCCAGAGGTTACCGGGGTTCACAGGCGGCAATCATTGGGAGGTTATTATTATCGAGGCTGTCGCCGCTGGCGAAGGTACGATCACGCTGGCTCAGCGTCGCCCATGGGAAGATAAGGCCGAGCCTGACGCCGCCACGTTCGCATTCACGCTCAAGGCCAGCTGATTGCGGACTGCCATCAGGACAGGCATTCCTCTTGTTGTTTCTCTGGCTGCGGCATGTACGCCGCAGCCAGAGAGGCCCGCCCCGGCCGACATTCAGGCGGCGCGACGAGCTGCAATGGCTTTTGACGAGAGGGTCCGAGAGGAGATCGTCGTCAGGCTGGAGCGAAACGAGGATCCTGCGGCTGTCTTCATGGCCTATGCGGACAATGCGCCGGGATGGGGCATTGAGATTTCGAACCAGTTCAGAATTGACTTCAGCAGGACCGCGTTGGGTCCTCGCCTGCCGTCTCATGCTCCGGACGAGTGGGAAGCGCGCCAGCTTGCGACATTGAGTTTCCTGATGGATGCCGGGCTCGACCCCGACCTGTTCGAGGTATCAGAGATTACCAAGGAGGGCGATGAAACAGTCTTTCGCTGGATGCGGCCGCTGCGCATGACTGACACATGCCTCGCCTGCCATGGCGAGGATATCGCCCCCTCTGTCCAACGCCTGCTGGGTCAGGAATATCCACTTGATGAAGCTGCCGGATATGCAGAGGGGCAGATAGGAGGGGCCTATTCGGTTCGCAAGGTCCTGCGTGTGCGCGACAGCCCCGCTCCAGCATGGACGCCTCTTGACCCGCCGGAACTCAAGCCACCCGACCCGTCCACGGGAGAACGCGCACCGCCGGTATCCCCGCTATGACCGTCTAGGCTTTCGCGCCCTTCCTCCCGCCGCCATACACGGGCGCGCTCGCGGCCGACGCCTCATCGAGCGGCCAGCGCGCCCGGGCTGGTGTATCGAGCGGATCAGTGAGGCCGCGCCTCAGCCGTTCAGCACCAGCAAGCGCGATCATCGCTGCATTGTCCGTGCACCAGCGCAGAGGCGGTGCAAAAAACTCAAAGCCCAGATTGTGCGCTTCTGCTTCCAGGCGCGATCGCAGGACACGGTTGGCGGCGACGCCGCCGGCGAGAACAAAGGTATCCCTGGCCGCCAGCCCCTTCATCTCCGCCATCGCCTGCCCCGACTTCATGGCCAGAATATCGGCAACCGCTTCCTGGAATGAGGCGCAGATATCCGCCGTTCGCCGCGCATCCGGCTCGCCCTCGCCGATTGCGCGGCGCACCGCCGTCTTCAGTCCGGAAAAACTCATATCGAGACCGGGTCTGTCGATAAGCGGTCGCGGTAGGAGCACGGCTGCGGCATCTCCATCTTTCGCTGCGCGTTCGACGGCCGGGCCACCCTGTCCGGCCAGTCGGAGCATCTTGGCTGTCTTGTCGAAGGCCTCGCCAACCGCATCATCAATCGTTGAACCCAGACGCCGGTAGCGGCCCACATCTTCAACGCGCAGAAACTGGCAGTGCCCCCCTGAGACCAGGAGAAGCAGATAGGGAAAGTCCACCTCGGCCGCCAGACGCGGACTGAGCGCATGCCCTTCAAGATGATTGACGGCAATAAGAGGAAGGTCATGCGCGAGCGCGATCGCCTTGGCTGCCGACAAACCGGCCATGACCCCTCCGATAAGACCGGGGCCCGACGTGGCGGCGACACCGTCCAGGTCGTCCCAGCCAGCCAACGCATCCGCCATGGTCAGACCTATCAGACTGTCCAGGCGCTCAACATGAGCCCGGGCAGCGATTTCCGGCACCACGCCGCCATAGAGCAGGTGGTCGTCGGTCTGGCTGGCGACCCTTTCGCCGAGTACAACCGGCCGCCCCCCTTCCATGCGGACGACGGCCACTGCCGTTTCGTCGCAGCTGGTTTCGATCCCCAGAACGGTGAGTTCGCCTTGCATCATAACGGCGGCGCTTGTACGCCGCGAGCGAACGGAAAGCCACTGCTCATGACAGGTCAGACGATAGTCCGGATCGGGACGCGCGGGTCCCCGCTTGCGATGGCGCAGGCAAACCTGTTTGCCCAGTCGCTGGTCGCCGCATCTGAAGGCAAGGTCGGCGTATCGATCCTTAGCTTCACGACGACGGGCGACAGGATCCTTGACCGGCCGCTTCAGGACGCTGGCGGCAAGGGGCTTTTTACTAAGGAACTGGACCGGGCCCAGGAACTCGCAGAGATCGATGTCGCCGTGCATTCCCTGAAGGATGTGACCGCCAACCTGCCGGATTATATCTATCTGGCCGCATTCATGAAACGGGAAGATCCGCGTGACTGTCTGATTGGCCGATGGGGATCGATCAGCGAACTGCCGGAGGGCGCAATCGTTGGCTCCTCAAGCCTCAGACGTCAGGCCCAGCTCAAAGCCATCCGGCCCGATCTCCGGATTGTTACGTTCAGAGGTAATGTACAGACGCGCCTGCGTAAGCTGGCGGACGGTGAAGCAGACGCAACGATACTGGCCGCCGCCGGCCTTCAGCGGCTTGGCATGCTTGACAAGGCGGCGGGGATTATACCGGTCGGTGACATGCTTCCTGCCGGCGGCCAGGGGATTATCGGTATTACTCTAAGAACCGACGCACCCGACTGGCTGAGGCAGATCACCGCCAGAATCGATCACGAGCCGGCAAGGCTCGCTGCGCTGGCTGAACGTGCCTTTCTGAGAGAACTGGACGGGTCGTGCCGTACGCCGATCGCGGCGCATTTCTGCATCACGGATACTGGCGCAGAAATGACGGGCGAAGTGCTGGCTGACGACGGCTCAAGGCGTTGGCGCGCTGAAGGCGTCATTGAAGGTCCACCGGATGCCTTCGACGCCGAAGTGCTTGGCAGGGCTCTTGCTGGCGACGTCGCCGCTCATCGCGCCTTTGAATGCGACGGCGTCATTCCCGACGATATGGACTGGTTTGACGATGCCGATGAGGAAAGCGCGTGAGCCGGTCCCCTGCGCGGATACTTGTGACGCGCAGCGAACCGGGCGCCGTGCAGACAGCTGCACGGCTCGCAGCCGCCGGCTATCGCCCGATCTGTGAACCTCTGTTCGTTATCAGAGCCATAGATGTCGCCATTCCAGACTTTGATGCGCTTGCCTTCACCAGCCTGAATGGCGTTCGGCGGTTTGCAGAGCTTTCAGCGCGCCGTGATGCGCCCGTACTGTGCGTCGGTGCACGGACGGCCGATGCGGCGCGGCAGGCAGGGTTTTCCGATGTAACGTCCGCAGAAGGAGACGTCAGCGCTCTGCGCGATTCTATTCTCGCCCGCCTGCCTGCCGGCGCGCGCCTGCTGCACGCCGGCAATCAGGATAGCCGAGGCGATCTTGCCGGGCAGCTGACGGCGAAGGGTATCGCGGCCAGCTTTGTCGCCCTTTTCAGGGCCGAACCCGTCATGAGCCCCGGTAGGGAACTTTCGCGCCACCTTGCCGGCGATAAGTCTTTTGAGGCGGCGCTTATCCACTCGCCACGTGCAGGAATTATGCTTGCAGATCTCATCCGGCAGTCAGCAACTCCGGCTCCGGTCGACATAGCCGCAATATCTGCGGCTGCAGCAGCGCCCCTGTCAGGACTGGCCCGCCGCATCGCGACAGCTTCAACTCCGGACGAACCGGCGCTGCTGGCAAGTCTGGCGGGCATCCTGTCTGACTGAGACAGGTCCAGCCCCTGGCTTGCAGCGTTACGATAACGTCATGCCACTGTCGGGGATGTGTTTGACACGGCCTTGCCCGGGACCTCTGGCGTCTTTAGCTGTTGATGGTTGAAATCTGTTGGGAGGATCCCGTGAAGACAAACTTTCTGATCGTCGCCGTTAGCGCATGCGCGCTCTTCGCCTGCGCAAGTCCGCCCGCCGGATCCGGTGCATCCGGCAGCGTGGCTATAAAGCCTGCGACCGATGCGGGACTCTCTGCAGCAATCGCTAACCCGGCCCGCGCAGAGGCCAACAAAGTCCGCGATATCCATCGTCATCCCAGTGAGACGCTCGGCTTCTTTGGCGTCAAGCCCGGCATGACAGTGATAGAAATTTCTCCGGGGGCTGGCTATTACACAGAGATCCTCGCGCCCTATCTGACCGCGGGCGGCGGCAAATATATCGGGACTGGAAACCCGATCGCCACCCTTTCAGATCAGGCCAAGTGGGGTGCTCAGACCTATGTTCCTTTCAACGCCACCTCCGGCCCGCTCGGCGCGCCGGGGTCAGCAGACATGGTTTTGACGTTCCGTAACATCCACAACTGGATGTGGCAGCCTGGCTTTCTCGACAAAGCAATGGCTGATTTTGCTGCGGTCCTGAAGCCGGGAGGCGTGCTCGGTGTCGTCGAGCACCGGGCCGATCCACGGCCTGAGACAGTTACAAACGGACGTGCAGCCAGTGACGGCTATGTTGCGAAAACCACCATCGTGGCGGCCGCAACCAAGGCAGGGCTGGTGCTTGACGGCGAGTCCGAGGTCAACGCCAATCCCAAGGACACGAAAGACCATCCGTTCGGCGTCTGGACCCTGCCGCCGACGTCCCGCGCTCCTCAGGCGAACGCCACTCCCCCTGCGGGCTGGAATCCTGACAAGTACAAGGCCATCGGCGAAAGCGACCGTCATACGCTGAGGTTCCGTAAGCCGGCTTGAGGGAACGTCGAGGAAGGCGCCTGTCGCAGAGCAGGCCGGGCCGCCGTTGTTGGCGACCGGCTTGCCTTCGCGGTGTTGTCCGGGTTATAGCCCGGCGCTCCGGCGGGTCCGGAAGCTGCCTTAGCTCAGCTGGTAGAGCACCGCATTCGTAATGCGGGGGTCACGTGTTCAAATCACGTAGGCAGCACCATAAAAACAAGGACTTAGGTGCAACCCAAACCCTGCAGAAACGCCCTGGTAAGCACCTGGTAAGCACCTAAGAAGATATTGCTCACAATTGATTTGCCTGATGCCCGACGTTGCCGGTCGTGGCAGAGCGTTGCCGCAGCAGCTTTGCTCTCACCAGAAGCGGACACAGGCAGCTGACCTGAGCGTTCAGGATTTTGATGTCTGGGATGTGGACTGCAGGCGGCGCTCGTCAGTGAACGCGCGCAGATCCTCAGGGTCATACCGGATCGCATGCTCGGTCGCCCGAATAAAACGCGGCCCCCGCCCAGAACAGCGCATCTTGTCGAGCGTCGACTTCGAAAGACCCAGCCGTATCGCCGCCTCACGAACGTCAAGCAGTCTCCGGTCATCGGTTGCTCTTTGTAAGGCGAGCTCGACGACCTTCGGAGGGCGGCCGCGTCGTTTCTGGGATCCCGTGACAGGGTCGTGCAGACGCACATCAATGGCTGGCGTGGGAGCTGTAGCTGGACCCGCCTCGGTCTGAATCGTTTCCTGGCGAACTTCAGCGGCAACCGACGGGGTCACGACCGGCGCTGTGACACTGGCACAGGCATCGAGAGGCGCACTGAAGAGATCGAGCTGGCTCTTCGCGCCAGTGATGCTTTGGGTCTTGTTACGCTGTGAACGGGGCATCTTTTTATCATCCTTTCTCACAGACGATTTATCCACAGGTGCGGCGCGATGCTCCACCGCATTCATCCAGAGCAAGAAAGCACGGTGGACCCACGGTGCGGACAGCTGACACGATCGTAAATGCATGAGGACCGCTGACGCGCTGCGCGTGGGATGGCCTATCCAAGTCCGAGGCCCAGCTCCCGTCCGCGCTGCAGGCTCCACGACAGACCTTGGCCGCCGAGCACGCCCACAACCTCGCGACCGGCAAAGCGCTCGAGCGGCGGCCGCCAGGGTACAAGGTGGGCATGTCGCCCGGCGAGAATAAGCGCCACGCGCCCCTGCGCCATGTCGATCCGCCGGGCATAGATGCCGGAGACGCGCTGTGCGTCATGGGTCAGCACAGGCAGGCCCAGTTCCTCGCTCAGGGCGGCAGCCTGCGTCGAGAGCTCGAACCGGGCCATGCGCTGGAGCATCTGTCGGGATGGCCCCGGCTCATGAGGCTCCATCACGCCCTGCCCGATCAGGAACAGCCGCCGCTGCTGCAGGGCCTGCTCAAACTCACGCGCAACCCTGCCCTCTCCGGGCGGGCCATGGGCGTCCCCGGCAAGCACCCGATCAAGATGCGTGGGCCCGATCGCCTCGATCTGATCGCCCAGCGACCAGTAGCTCGCAACCTCAGCCGAGAATGGCGACCGGCGCACCTGCTTCTCCTCGAACGCCAGGGCGGCGGTTACATGATCGCCGACACGGAAGGCGCCATCGCCCAATCCCTCGACAAGGCCGAGCCGCCGCATGTTCTCCAGCCGGCGGACATTCGCCTCCATGAGCCCGCGGTCCACATAGGGCTCAAGGCTGGCATGGGCTGCAACCGAGTAGATCCCGCCGGTCTGCCCGGCGATCCGGGCAACCGCGATATCGGAGGGACGCAATGCCGGCTCAGTGGGCGCAAATATCACGAATGATCCGGGCCGGACGTCGCTCAGAATGGCGAGGTCCTGCGGCCGGCCGAACGTCGCATAGCGCAGGACGCCCCCTCCGGTCTCGATGACAGCGACGAACCGGTCCGTGAATTCATCGGCCGGACCATAGTGCACCAGCTCACCTGTGACGGGCGTCGTTGGGTCAGCCCCCAGAAGAACCTGGGGCGGGCGAGCCTCGAGCTTCTGCGCAATCGCGCGCGCGATATCGTCATGGTCGGCCATCGCCCGGAGGCTTTGCACAAGGCCGGGCGCGAGCCGCCATCCGTCGGTGGCGCGGGTGGCGAGATCCCAGCTCTCCAACCGCTCCAGACGGGCGGCAAGGTCGGCGCGGGCGGGATAGACCGGCCCGGCCCTGGCCGCCTGAAGCAGCTCCCGGTCGAGCGGGGTGGGGGCCCTGAGGCTGATGTCGCTGAACCGGGACTGGGCGATCTCAGGCGCAAGGCGCGGCCCCAAAACGCGGGTCACGATCTCCTGGGCATGCTCGCGGATGCCGGATGAGATGAGGCGAGATGGAATGAACAGTTCCTGGCCGTCGGGTCGTCGTCCCCGGATCAGGACATGGGTGTGAGGATTGTCGGTGTCGTGGTGGTTGACCGCCAGCCATTCCAGCCGGGTTCCCAGCTTCATCTCCAGCCCGGCCATCACCTCACGGATGAAAGGCCTGAGGTCGCCCAGCGCCTCGCCGTCCTCGGCGCTGATGATCATCCGGAAGTGGCGGGGATCGCCAGCCCAACCCTGGGTGACCGCCCGCGCGTCCACCGTGGCGTTCGCCCGATCGTAAAAGTCGTAGGAAGGCGCCCCTGCCTCCCCGCCCAGCGCCAGGGCGTCGATCGCCTGGGTAGGATCATGCGCTGGCGTCGGCTCAGCTTCAGTGACTGCCGCCGCTTGCGCCCGGCCAGCCGCTTCGCGCGAGAGATAAGCGACATGGGCCTTCAGGGCGGCCACCTTGCCGCCAGCGTTGGCGGCGTAGCGCACCTTCACCACGACCCGCCGTGACGTTGCGGACACCGGTCGCGGGCGGGACTTCGAGCCTGGTGCAAAGTGGGCGCGGATGCTGGGCTGACGCAGCTTCGATGCCGACGCCTTGCCTGACGACTG
>Ga0169931_10000527_pt1 | contig 62820 bp, 62 predicted proteins | sample Kivu_15m_20L_FD_129675 | JGI IMG/M metagenome (GOLD analysis project Ga0169931, IMG submission 129675) | Freshwater microbial communities from Lake Kivu, Western Province, Rwanda to study Microbial Dark Matter (Phase II) - Kivu_15m_20L... | ecosystem: Environmental > Aquatic > Freshwater > Lake... | reverse complement strand
GTGAGCAGCGCGGGCGTGCCTGCCGACAAATCGTTGTTGAGCAGGATTGCGCAGGGATCAAACCCCTCGAGCGACACGCGCCGACCGATGCGGCGAATCGGCTCCAGCTGCAGGGTCTGACCGTCGGGCAGGTCGAGCGTGGTGGGGCCTGTGATTTCCGGGTTCAGCGACCCCAGGCGCACATCCAGACCCGTCTGCCTGAGAATCTGCCGCAGCCGCACCACGTTTTGCAGGTAGTAGGTGTTGCGCGTGTGGTTCTCTGGGATCAGCAGCAGGTTTCGCGCGTCGGGGCAGTATTTTTCAATGGCTGCCATGGCTGCCTGCACCGCCAGCGGCAACATGGGCTCGGACAGATTATTGAATCCACCCGGGAACAGATTGGTATCAACCGGCGCAAGCTTGAACCCGGCGTTGCGAAGGTCGACCGAGCCGTAGAACGGCGGCGTGTGATCCTGCCACTCCAGGCGAAACCATCGTTCGATCTGGGCGGTGGCAGCAAGCATCCGACGCTCGAGATCGAGCAGCGGGCCGGATTGAGCGGTAACAAGGTGCGGAACCATGGGCGCAGAGCCGGGGCTGCGCCGGGCAGTGCGACATCCCGGGGCGCGCCCGCCTTCTCAGTTGACTGACGGACCCCAATTCTACTTGGCTCGTCGCCGGCAGCCCGAAGCGCCTTGTCAAACGAAACGGGGCGCGATCGCTCGCGCCCCGTTAGTGAAGGCTGACCTGCGATCAGCGGTGATACGCAGTTTCACCGTGCGAGGCAATATCCAGGCCCTCGCGCTCTTCATCTTCAGCGACCCTGAGACCGATCAGCAGGTCGACGATCTTGAAGGCGATGAACGCCACGACCGCTGACAGGGCCACCGTGATCAGCACGCCCTGAAGCTGGATCCAGACCTGAGATCCGACCGAGTACTCGGGGTTGGGCGCGTTCTTCACGTAGTCAAAGATGCCGGTGCCGCCCAGCGTGGGGGATGCGAACACGCCAGTCAGGAGGGCACCAACAGTACCGCCCACACCGTGCACGCCAAACACATCAAGCGAGTCGTCGGCACCCAGCATCCGCTTGAGGCCATTGACGCCCCACAGACACAGCACGCCCGACACCAGGCCGATGATTAGCGCGCCCATCGGACCCACGAATCCGCAGGCCGGGGTGATCGCTACCAGACCAGCGACTGCGCCGGAGGCGGCACCCAGCATCGAGGGCTTACCTTTGCTTGACCACTCGCCCAATATCCAGGCAACCGTGGCAGCCGCGGTGGCAAACAGCGTGTTGACGAATGCAAGCGCCGCGGTGCCGTTGGCTTCGAGGTTGGAACCCGCGTTGAAGCCGAACCAGCCCACCCAGAGGAGCGATGCGCCAATCATGGTCATCACGAGAGAGTGCGGTGCCATCGCTTCGCGGCCGTAACCGACGCGCTTGCCGATCACGTAAGCGCCCACCAGACCCGCCACGCCCGCGTTGATGTGCACCACGGTGCCGCCAGCGAAGTCGAGCGCACCCTTGGCCCAGAGAAAGCCCGCGGCCGCGGTCACGGCTTCAAGCGACTTCTCATCGGTGATCGCATCCGGACCCGCCCAGTACCACACCATATGCGCGGTCGGGATGTAGCAGAACGTGAACCACAGGGCCGAGAACAACAGCACGGCGGAAAACTTGGCCCGCTCTGCAAAGGCGCCCACGATCAGCGCACAGGTGATGGCGGCAAACGTTGCCTGGAATGCCACGAAGGTCAGCTCAGGAATGACGACACCCTTGCTGAATGTGGCTGCGATCGAGTCAGGCGTGATGCCCTTCAGGAACAGTTTGTCAAAGGTTCCGTAGAAACTGCCGTCACCGCCGAAGGCAAGCGTGTAGCCGTAAATAGCCCACAGCACACTGATCAGCGCGAAGATCGTGAACACCTGCATCAGGGCCGACAGCATGTTCTTTGAGCGCACCAGGCCGCCGTAAAAAAGCGCGAGGCCGGGGATGCACATCAGGATCACCAGAAACGTGGCGACCATCATCCACGCCGTGTCAGCCTTGTTCGGGGTGGGCGGCGCCGCCTCCGCGGGCTTCGCATCGGCTGCGGCAGGGGCCGCGGCAGGGGCGCTTGCCTGCGCAAGCAGGACCGGCGCGGGCGCCACAGACGTGTTCGCCTGCGTCAACAGAACGGCACCCGGTTGAGCCATCACGGCCGAGGCCACTGCGTCGGATGCCGTAGCGGCAGGCGCCGACGCGAAGGTCGAGGCCATGGGCGCGCACAGGAGCGCTGCAGCCAGCGCCAGGATTCGAATAATCGATTTCATATGAATTCTCCGTCTGGGCGCTTACAGAGCCTGGTTGCCGGTTTCACCGGTACGGATCCGCACGACCTGTTCAAGGTCGTAGATGAAGATTTTTCCGTCGCCGATCTTGCCGGTGCGGGCGGAGCTTTCGATGGCCTCCACCGCGCGCTCGGCGAGGTCGTCGGCCACGGCGGCTTCGATCTTCACCTTGGGCAGAAAATCAACGACGTATTCGGCCCCCCGGTACAGCTCGGTGTGACCCTTCTGACGACCGAATCCTTTGACTTCAGTCACGGTGATGCCCTGAACGCCAACCGCGGAAAGCGCCTCGCGGACTTCGTCAAGCTTGAATGGTTTGATGATCGCGGTGATCAGTTTCATGATGTGTGCATCCTCTCGGTGAAACGACGCCGGGCCCGCATTCAGGCAAGCCCGACTGGGCAACCCGCTTAGAAGGTCTTGGCAAGCGAGACCAGCGCGCGGGCATCACCCGCGGTTTTGGTCACGTCGTTCAGCGCGCCGGTGGTGAAAAAGCCTTTCTTGCTGGTGGTCAGATAGGACAGGCCCAGCACCCAGCCGGAAATGTCCTTGGTGACGCCCACCTTGTAATCGGTGACCGAGTTCCCGGACAGACCGTTCGCAGTGCCGTTCTTCAGGCTCAGAAAGCCGACGTGAGCGTTTACACCCCAACCGCTGCCCAGGTCATGGGTCGCGGCCAGGTCGAGGTATGTGGTGCCCTTGGTTGAACCGCCGCTCTTGCCTGTGTTGGCGGCGCGAAACAGCGCCTGGGTCGAAAAGTAGTCGTCGGTTGAGTAAAACAGCTTAGCAGTCACCGGCCCCGCGCCAATGCCGAAGTAAACCTCTTTGTTATCGATCTTCACGCCCGTGCTGCCCGGGTAGGTGTAATAAATTGCGCCAATGTCGTAGCTGAGCTTACCCAGGGTGCCTTTGTATCCCCCATAGACATCCATCTCGAGCGACGCGCCGTTGTAGAGCGACTGCTCGACATTGGAGTTCCAGTTGCCTACGTAGAACCCGGACTTGCTCGCGTAATCGAAGCCGCCCTGCAGCGTGGGCTGATAGCGGGTCTGGGTGAAGCCCCGAAACTTGTAGTCCGAGGCCAGCGTGATGTTGCCGGTAAACGGAGCGGGATCTGCTGCAAAGGCGGGCGAGACGGCGGCAACCAGCAGCGAAGCGGCGAGGCAGGAGCGAATTGTCATGGGGTTCTCCCAGGTGAGGAAAGGATTTGGAGAAACGGTTTTGCATATCCCGTGCCAGCCAATCCGCACCATCGCGGCATGCCCAAGGCCCTCCCAACCCAACGCGCGCCCCAAAACAGGGCGGGAGCGGGCGCAGCGCGCCGTGTTCGCACCGGTTTGGGGCGTCGGCGCGCGCCGGGCGCGTGCTAGAATCGCGACCCGTTTTTGAGAACGCCGCCCTGGCTAGCGCACGCTGGCTCAATCGACAGCCTGCGCCCGAACCGCTCACGAGGAATTGCCGATGGTCACATCCCCTCAGCAACTGCTTGCAGACGCGCAGACGCGGATCGCCGAGCTCCTTCGGGCCAGCCCGGCCGCCGACCTCGAGCGCAACCTGAAAGCGCTGCTCGCCCAAACCTTCCAAAAGCTGGAACTGGTGACGCGCGACGAGTTCGAAGTCGAGCGCGAACGGCTCGCCCGTCTGCAGACCCGCCTGGAGGCGCTTGAGCGCGAGCTTCAGTCGCGCGCGCCCAGCCACCCGGCGCCGACCGAGCAGGCTGCTGAGCGCGCAACGACTGGCGAGGACCCGGCTGCTGGCACACCGCCGATTCCGGCTCACCCCTACCAGATGCCGCCGCAGGCCGCGCGCTAACCGCGCGACACCCTGGCTTAAACACCCCGGGCGGCACTGCCCGCGCGGCCACCGCTGCCCGAATGCCAGTGCGCCGCACACGGGCCCAGCACGAGTCTCGGACGCCCCGCATCATTGCTCACCACCGCGAGTGAAGCATTCGGTGGCGGGGCAAGCAGGAGCGCCTGGGCGCCATCCTCAATGTGCGCTGCCAGGAGCGCACGAACCACCAGACCGTGGGTCACCAGGAGCAGGTCCTCATCAGGACCCATGTTCTGGAGCCGCGAGCACAGTTGAACCCATGCCTGCGCCACACGAGCCTCAAACTGGGCCAGCGACTCGCCCGCCTCCGGCGCCTCACGCAGGGTGAGCGGATCAAAGCCCAGGCTGTCGACCGTGCGCCCCCTCAATGCGCCAAAATTGCGCTCCTGCCAGACCGGGTGCGCCTCGATCCGTAAGGCGAGCGCCTGCGTTGCGAGTTCAGCTGTTCGAAGCGCGCGCGGCAGGTCGCTCGAGATCACCGCGGCAACACGATGGTCACGCGCGAGCCGGCGCCCCAGCGCAAACGCCTGCTGCTCCCCGCGCTCGGAAAGCGGCGTATCCGCCGGTTGGAGGATTCCAGCGACGTTGAGGGCAGTTTCGCCATGTCGTGCAATCAGAAGCGCCATGGGCGTTCTCGCAAGCGATTAATCAGCGCGCCGTGCCGCTTTCGTACTGCGGCTGCGGCGCGCGGCCCTGCCTCAGGGCTGCGGACCCCAACCCGCCGGCAGCATCAGCTTATTGCGCTGGGAGATGAACATGGGTCGAACCTTCTTGGCGAAGGCCATGAATTTGGGATCGGAAAACACACCTGTCCAGAAAGCACGCCGGTCAGCGTCGTCTTCGAATTTCCAGACATGGATCAGCTCATTGATGGCGCCGACATCGCCGGTGAAATACCCGATGAGTCGCGGCGGATGCGCGCTCAGTGCGGCCCAGCCCTCACTCCGATAGAGCTCGGTGATCTCGGCCATCTTGCCGGGCATCACTTCATAGGTACGCAGTTCATAGATCGCCATGGTGTCGGTCTCCGGGTTCTGTGGAGCCCGCAGTATGAACGCTGCCGCGAGGCAGCGCGGGCGCTGTTTCGCGAAGTCCACCGATTGGGGCCGGTGATGGCGGTGTCGTGCCGTCGATCCAGATCATCCCAACGCATTGGCCGGATGGCCAGGTCCGTGCTCGACCGCGTGGCATGACCCGTCGACACTGGGCGGACACCCTTTCCACCCCGCCCTCTCACATGTCACTTGCCATCGTCCGTTCCCGCGCGCTCATCGGGCTCGCTGCGCCCGAGGTCCGGGTCGAAGTTCATGTTGGCCGCGGCCTGCCCGCTTTCCATATCGTCGGGCTCCCCGAAGCGGCGGTACGCGAAAGCCGCGAGCGCGTGCGCGCCGCACTGGTTCACCGCGGCTTCGAGTTTCCGAACCGGCGGCTCACCGTCAACCTCGCGCCCGCCGATCTGCCCAAGGACTCCGGACGGTTCGACCTGCCCATTGCGGTCGGGCTGCTCGCGGCAAGCGGCCAGCTGCCGGTTGAGGCCCTCGAGGGGCTTGAATTCGCAGGCGAACTGTCCCTCACCGGCGAACTGCGGCCCATCCGCGGCTGCCTGCCCATGGCCATCGCGGTGCGTGCCGCAGGCCGTCGCCTGATTCTGCCCGCCGCCAGCGCCGGCGAGGCTGCCGTGTACCCGGAGGTAGCCGCACTGGCGGCTGAGCACCTGGGCGAGGTGTGTCTGCACCTGGCCGGACAGTCACCGCTGACCCGGATTGATCACCGCGAGCCCGCCCCGGCGCAATGGACCGGCGCCGACTTCCGCGACATCCGCGGCCATACGCAGGCACGCCGCGCGCTTGAAATCGCTGCCGCGGGCGGCCATTCGGCGCTGATGGTCGGCCCGCCCGGCGCTGGCAAGTCCATGCTGGCCAGTCGCATCGCATCCATCCTTCCTCCGCTCGCCAGCGCCCAGGCGCTTGAGCTGGCCGCGGTCCAGGCGCTTGCGGGCGCCTTCGAGCCCGCCCGCTGGGGCAGGCGACCGGTGCGCTCCCCCCATCACAGCGCATCCGCTGCAGCGCTGGTCGGAGGCGGCCCCGGCCCGCGGCCGGGCGAAATCAGCCTGGCTCACCACGGCGTCCTGTTTCTCGATGAGCTGCCCGAGTTTTCCCGCCCGGTGCTTGAGGCACTTCGCGAGCCGATTGAAACCGGCCGCATCACCCTGGCTCGCGCCAGCCGGTCCATTGACCTGCCCGCCCGCTTTCAACTGATCGCGGCAATGAACCCCTGCAGCTGCGGGCACCTGGGCGATACGCGCTGTCGGTGCAGCGCCGAGCAGGTGCTGCGCTATCAACGCCGCGTGTCTGGCCCATTGATCGATCGTCTTGATCTGCTGCTGTCGGTTCACCGGCTCAGCGAAGAGGCGCTGCTCGAGCACGCGAGCCCCGAGCCAAGCAGCGCGATTCGCGAACGGGTCGAGGCGGCCTGGCAAACCCAGCTGCGCCGACAGGGTGACAGCAATGCGCAGCTCGATCCGCCCTCGGTGGCACACCACTGCTCGCTGGATCCTGAATCTGAAACCCTGCTCGCCGCCGCCAGCCGAAGGCTGCGCTGGTCGGCGCGTGGCATTCATCGTGCGTTACGCGTGGCGCGAACCATCGCCGATCTGGCGGGGTCCGGGCCTATTGGGCGCGAGCATGTTGCCGAAGCCATCAGCTACCGGCGCTCGCCGCTTGAGCTTGCGCCCGAGGCGGGCTAGCCAGCCGCCTTCAAACCGCCGCGCTCTGGCCGCCGGGCGGCTTGACCCGCCAGCCAATCATCAGCGCAAACGCAAGCACCTGAAGCGCAATCCAGCCGCCGAGCGCCACCCGAAACGCCAGCGCCTGCTCAAGCCCCAGCCGTGCCCCCAGCGCATCCACGAGCACGCCAAACAACCACTGCGTGAGAAAAATCCCAACAAAAATCATCATGTTGAAAGCGCTGAACGCACGGCCGGTAAGGGCCCCGCGAAAGGTCAGGCTCACATGTGTCTGCACCGGCGTGAACACCGTCACGCCCACCGCAAACGGCAGCCACGCCAGCCAGGCCCACGAACCGTCGGCCACCACAATCACCATCTGCGAGCCGATCATCAGAAGCGATCCGGCCGCGGTTACTGAGAGCGTCGACCAGCCCCGCGCTGCAAGCCTTGGCATCGCCCAGCCAAGCAGCAGATACGCCAGCATCAGCACCACGTTGAGCACCAGAAGCGTCTGCGCGCTCTGCGCGGGTGACATGCCCAGGACGCGCGTAAACCAGGGCCCTGCCCACAGGCTCTGCATGGCAATAAACGTGGCCTGCAGCGTGACCGAGGGCAACACAAAGCGCCAGAAATAGCGCTCGCGAAACACCTCCAGATACGCCCGCCACTGCTCCCCAAGCGGGGCGGCAGGCTGGCGCGGCTCAGGCGGCAGAAACAGCCGCAGCGAAGCCGCCGCCGTTGCCAGCAGCGCAGCGCACACGAAGAACAGGCCGCGCCATCCGATCAGCGGCAGCGCAAGCTGCGCGGGCACGGTTGAGATGAGCGCGCCCAGCGTTCCCGCAGTCAGCATCCAGGCGGCCAGGCGCTGCTGGCGCTCCGGCGCAAACGCAAACCGAAATGCGCGAAGGCCTGACATCAGCGCGCCCGACACCCCGATGCCGATCACCGCGCGCGCAACACCCAGCATCCATGCCTCGGTGGCAAGGGCAAACATCAGGCAGCCCAGCGCAGCAATCGCCAGCAGCGTGGAATCGGTGTCGCGCGATCCAAACCGATCAAGCCAGACGCCCAAGGGCAGTTGCATCAGAATGAAGCTGAAAAAATAGGCGCTCGACAGGGCGCCCAGCGCAGCATTGGTAAAGCCGAATTGCGCCACCAGCTCAGGCGCAATGACGGCGTTGATCGTGCGCAACGCATAGGACAGCACATAGCCTGCTGCAAACAGCGCAAACACGCCGAACCCCGCCTCGGCCACCGGGGTCAGATCGCTGCGCTTCACGGCGCAAGGATCCGAAATGATTCGATCATGGTGCGCGCCTGCGCCGCCTTGTCCGGTGGCGTAATGGCCACCACCTGCCAAAGCTGCTCGCGATAGGCGACGAAAAGCGCCTGCATCACCACCGGATCGGCGCCCACCTTTCCTGTCGCATCCACCGCGACGGCGTCGATCAGGCCACGCGGCGCGCCCGCAGCATCAACGATGCCCACCCGCGCCGGACCGCCGGGTGTCTGCGCCGCACCGATGTTGCGAAGCATCGCCACCTGCATGGCGGCGCGTGCCCGGTCACGAACCGCCACCAGATCGGGCGCGGCGCCATCAAGCCGAATGGCACCCACCGTAAACATGGCGCGGTCAACACGTGCGCCGGTCATGGTCATATCAACCCGCAATCCTTCAAGATCGATTTCACGCGTCATCGCGGCGGGCCGCCCTGGCAGCAGCACCACAAAACCCTGCTCAGGATCGCGTGTCTCGCGCCAATTGAATTCGGGGGAACAGGCCACCACGGCGCCTGACAGCACCAGCCACCCCACCAAACCGCGGATCGCTCGCCGGCGACCGGCGATGCGCCAGACGATGCTCGACGACAGACTCATCGGATAATGGTATCAAGCGGGTGAACCGTCACCGGAGAAACGGCCATGATTTACGAATTCCGATCGCGCGCAACCGGCAGTGTCGTCATGACCGCCAAGATCGCTGAGCGGATGCTTGGCATCATCGGCAAGCCCGCAGGTCCGCAGGGCATCATCACGGTCGCTCAACTGCCGGACGCCCTCGAGCACCTGCGCGCAGCTATCGCCGATGAACGACGCGCACGCGATGAGGCCCGACAGGCTTCGCGCGAGGCCTCGCGTACCGCGACTGACGCGGGCCATCGGCCTGCCAGCGGCGATCATGACGAAGACGACACCGCCCGCGGCGATGCAATTCCCCTTGAGAGTCGAGCGCTGCCCCTGATCGAAATGTTCGAACGCTCGCTCGCCGCCAAGCGCGACATCACCTGGGGCGTCTGAGTTGAAGATCATCAGCGCTGATGAGGCCGCGGCACTGATCGCCGATGGTATGACCGTGGCAAGCGCCGGTTTTCTTGGCGCCGGCCATGCCGAGGCGATCACCGAAGCGGTGGAGCGTCGATTCCTGCGCGAGCAGGCTCCGCGCGATCTGACGCTGATCTATTCGGCCGGACAGGGCGACCGGGCCACCCGCGGCGTCAATCACTTCTGTCATGCGGGCCTCACCCGGCGCGTGATCGGCGGCCACTGGCGCTCAGCACCGGGGCTTGCGCAACTGGCCATCAACGAGGGCACCGAAGCCTACAACCTGCCTCAGGGCGTGATCTCACAGCTCTATCGCGCCATTGCAGGCCGTAAACCCGGCGTAATCACGCCGATCGGCCTGCACACCTTCGTCGATCCGCGCCATCAGGGCGGAAAGCTTAATCAGCGTGCGAGCGAAGATCTGGTGGAGCTTCTCACCATCGACGGGCAGGAGTTTCTGCGCTACAAACCGTATCGCATCGACTGCGCGCTGATCCGGGCCACGACATCGGATGCGCTTGGCAACCTCAGCGCCGAGCATGAGCCCTTTCATCACGAACTGCTGGCGATCGCCCAGGCTGCGCGCAACAGCGGCGGCATCGTGATTGCGCAGGTGAAACGGCTGGTGGGCGCGCACGCCCAGGCCCGCGCGGTCTGCGTGCCGGGCATCCTGGTCGATTATCTGGTGGTGGTGGGCGAGCATCCGCGGCATCACTCCATGACCTTTGGCGAGTATTTCAATCCGGCCTACACGGGGCTCACGCCAAGACCGGTGCGCAGCCCCCACACAAAGCGCGAATCAACGCCATCACCTCCCTCGGCCATACGACCCGCTGATCCGCGCCGCCTCATTCAGCGTCGTGCGGTCCTCGAGCTCGATGCGGTTCGGCCGCGAATCGTGAATCTGGGTGTGGGCATGCCCGCGGGCGTGGGCGCGCTCGCGCGACAGGCGGGGCTCCAGGGCATGGTGCTCACGGTGGAGTCGGGCCCCATCGGTGGAACGCCGGCTGACGGGCTGTCGTTTGGCGCGGCCGAGCATCCGGAGGCGATCGTCGATGAGCCGGCCCAATTCGATTTTTACGACGGTGGCGGACTCGATATGGCTTTTCTCGGCATGGCCGAGGTCGACCCGCAGGGCAACGTCAATGTCGGCGTGTTCGGGGTCGGGCCCTGGAAGCGGATCGCGGGGGTCGGCGGGTTCATCAACATCACGCAGTCCACCCGCGAACTGGTGTTCATGGGGTCGCTTACCTCCGGAGGCTTGTCGCTGATGCTTGATCACGGACAGCTGCGAATCGAACGCGAAGGGCGCTGGCGAAAACTCGTCGAGCGCGTGGGCCTGCTCTGCTTTAGCGGCGAACACGCCTCGCGCCAGGGGCTGCGCGCCACCTACATCACCGAACGCGCGGTGTTCAGACTTCATGAGGGCCGGCTGCGTCTGTGCGAGGTGGCGCCGGGCCTTGATCCGGAGCGCGACGTGCTCGCGCTCGCCCCGCCGGGTATCGATGTGGATCCCGCGCTCAAGACCATCGATGCACGTGTTTACCTGGAGGGGCCGATGATGCTTACCCACCCGCCTGCCGATCGTGTCGCGGCCGCGTCTGCCAAGCGCGCGCCATGATCGCGGGCCGTTTCGAGCGTCCCGAGCAGGCGCCCGCGGGCCTTCGCGAGATCTGGCGCGACTTCGGCCCGATCTATGCCGCCAACGGGCTGATCGGCTTCATTTTTGCAGCCAGCGGGCCGGTGGCCATCATCTTATCGGTCGGGTCGCGGGGGGGCCTCTCGGAGGCCGAGCTCGCCTCCTGGCTCTTCGGCAGCTTCTTTGTCAACGGTCTGCTGTCAATCCTGTTCTGCTGGCGCTGGCGCCAGCCCCTGGTGTTTTTCTGGACGATTCCCGGCACCGTGCTGGTTGGCCAGGCGCTCGAGCATCTGCGTTTTGCCGAAGTGGTCGGCGCCTTTGTGCTCACGGGGCTCCTGATGATCGTGCTTGCCTTCACCGGTGTCATCAAGCGCCTCATGGCAGCGGTGCCGATGCCCATCGTGATGGGCATGGTCGCGGGCGTGTTCCTGCGCTTCGGACTCGATCTGGTCCACGCCATGCACCAGTCACCCGCAGTGGCCGCGCCCATGGTGATCGCCTTCATCGCCGCATCGGTGTGGCCTGCGCTCGGGCGGCGGGCGCCGCCCGTGATTGCCGCGCTCATTGCCGGCGCGATCGCAGTGGGCTTTGCAAGCGGCGCGGGCACGCTCAGCTTCTCGTTCGATCTGGCTCAACCGGTGTTCCAGCGCCCCGAGTGGTCGGCCGCGGCAGCGTTCGAACTGGTGGTGCCACTTGCTATCACGGTTCTGATCGTTCAGAACGGGCAGGGTATTGCCGTGCTCGAGCCGGTCGGTCATCGCGCGCCGGTCAATGCGGTCACGCTGGGCTGCGGCGTGTGGTCCTGCATCACCGCCTTCATCGGAACGGTGTCCACCTGCCTCACCGGGCCCACCAACGCGCTGATTTCAAGCTCAGGCGAGCGCGCGCGCCACTACACGGCCGGTATTTTCGTGGGCCTGCTGTCGCTCGCGTTTGGCGCCTTCGCGCCTGGTTTCACGCGCCTGATGCTGGCCACACCGCCCGCATTCATCGCAGCACTTGCCGGCCTGGCGATGCTGCGCGTCCTGCAAACCGCATTTCAGATTTCGTTTCGGGAGCGCTTTTCAATGGGCGCGCTGGTGGCCTTTCTGGTCACGGCGGCAAACCAGCCGATCGCCGGCATTGGCGCGCCATTCTGGGGTCTGGTCTTCGGATTCGCCGCCGCGTGGCTGCTCGAACGCGGCGACTTCAAGGCGCGCGCGAACGCGCCCCGGAGCTAGCGCCCGAGCACCGGGGCAAGCGCGCGCTCCAGATCGGCGCGCGCGCGGCCGCTTCGGTGCGCCAGATCGGCGAGCTGGTCCTCATCGATCGGGCCCACATTGAAATACTCCGACTGCGGATGCGACAGATAAAAACCGCAGACGCTTGCCGCAGGCGCCATCGCGAAGCTTTCCGTCAGCGTGATGCCCACGTCATGGCAGCCCAGCACCTCAAACAGCTCGCCCTTGACCGTGTGCTCAGGGCAGGCCGGATAACCCGGCGCCGGGCGAATACCCACGTACTTCTCATCGATCAGTGCCTGCGCGTCGAGCGCCTCATTGGGCGCGTAACCCCACAGATCGGTTCGCACACGCCGGTGCAGGCATTCGGCAAACGCTTCAGCCATCCGGTCTGCGATCGCCTTCAGCATGATGGATGAGTAGTCATCGAGCAGTGCTGCGAATTCAGCCTCTTTCTTTTCCACGCCCAGTCCGGTCGTGACCGCAAACATGCCGATGTAATCGGCAAGGCCCGACGGGCGGCCATCGAGCGTGCGCGGTGCGATGAAATCGGCCAGGCACTTGTTTGCCACGCCGTCGCGTTTGGCGGTCTGCTGGCGAAGATTGCGCCAGACCAATGCCACCTCGGTACGCGACTCATCGGTGTAGATCTCGATGTCGTCGTCGTTCACGCTATTGGCAGGCAGAAACGCCACCACGGCATTCGCAGTGAGCCAGCGTCCGTCGATGACCCGGCGAAGCATTGCCTTGCCGTCCGAGAAAACGCGCCGTGCCGACTCGCCCACGATCTCATCGTTCAGGATGGCGGGGAATGCGCCTGCGAGATCCCAGGTCTGAAAGAACGGCTGCCAGTCGATGAACTGCGCGATCTCGGCAAGGTCGTAATTGCGAAACAACCGGCGGCCCGTGAACTTGGGCTTGGGCGGGTGATAGAGCGCGATCGGATGCGGACCCTCACCCGGATGGTCATCGGCCCGCATCGCCCATTGGATCGGTGTGCGGCGTGCTCGTGCTTCAGCCAGCGTGATCCACTCCGGGCCTTTGCGACCGGCATGCTGTGCGCGCACGCGCTCGTAATCGGCAAGCAGATCAGCGATGAACTTCTCGCGCGAATCGGGCGAGACCAGGCTCTGCGCAACCGGCACCGAACGCGACGCATCGGGCACATAAACCACAGGGCCGCTGTAGCGCGGCGCAATGCGCACGGCGGTGTGCACGCGCGAGGTGGTGGCACCACCAATCAGCAGCGGGATCTTCCTCATGCGGAAGTACTCGTCGCGCTCCATCTCGGAGGCGACGATGGCCATCTCTTCAAGTGATGGCGTGATCAGCCCTGATAACCCGATGATGTCGGCGCCCTCGACGCGGGCGCGCGCCAGAATTTCCGAGCAGGGCACCATCACGCCCATGTTGATCACTTCGAAGTTATTGCACTGAAGCACCACCGCGACGATATTTTTTCCGATGTCGTGTACGTCGCCCTTGACTGTTGCGATCACGATCCGGCCACGCGAGCTCACATCGGCGCCGGCTGCCTGCTGCGCACGCTTTTCCTCTTCGATGAAAGGGATCAGATGCGCAACCGCCTGCTTCATCACACGGGCTGACTTCACCACCTGGGGCAGGAACATCTTGCCCGCCCCAAACAGATCTCCCACCACATTCATGCCGTCCATCAGCGGGCCTTCGATCACCTCGATCGGCCGGCCGCCGCGCGCGGCCACCTCGGCTCGCATAGCCTCGGTGTCCTCAACGATCCACTGCGTGATGCCGTGAATGAGGGCATGCGCGAGCCTTCGTGCGGGCGGTTCGTCGCGCCAGACAAGGTTCTCTTCCTTCCTGGCGGCACCGGCCTTCAGCGTGCCGGCAAACTCGATCATGCGTTCGGTGGCGCTCTTGCCGCGCTCGGCCTCGAGCACCGCCTGCGCGGCGGCGCGCGCTGCCCCGTCGGTCGCATCCGCCAGGCGCTTGCGTTCGGCAGACAGGAGCGGCGTGCGCGCCAGCACGATATCTTCAACACGCTCGCGCAGTTCGGGATCGATCTCGTCGTACACGCCCATCATCCCGGCGTTGACGATTCCCATCGACAAGCCAGCCCGAATCGCGTGATACAGAAACACCGTATGGATTGCCTCGCGCGCGGGGTCATTGCCGCGAAACGAGAACGACACATTCGATACGCCACCCGACACATGCGCCGGCGCGAGATGCTTGCGAATCCAGCCTGCGGCCTCAATGAAGTCGAGCGCATAGCGGTCGTGCTCCTCGATGCCGGTGGCAATCGCAAACACGTTCGGATCGAAAATGATGTCTTCGCCCGGAAAGCCAACGGTCTCGGTGAGAATCGTCCAGGCCCGACGGCAGATCTCGGTTCGGCGGACGAGCGAATCGGCCTGCCCCTTTTCATCGAAGGCCATCACGACCACCGCTGCACCGTACCGGCGGCACAGCCTGGCCTGACGAATGAACTCGTCTTCGCCTTCCTTGAGCGAAATCGAGTTGACGATGGCCTTGCCCTGCACACAACGTAGGCCCGCCTCGATCACGCTCCACTTGGAGCTGTCGATCATGATCGGCACACGCGCGATATCGGGCTCGGAGGCCACCAGGTTCAGAAAACGCGTCATCGCCGCCACGGAGTCGAGCATCGCCTCATCCATGTTGATGTCGATCACCTGAGCGCCGTTTTCAACCTGCTGACGCGCCACCGCAAGCGCCTCATCGTACTGGCCAGCCAGAATCAGTCGCGCGAACGCTTTGGAGCCCGTGACATTGGTGCGCTCGCCGATGTTCACGAAGAGCGAGGTGGCATCCACATTGAATGCCTCGAGCCCCGAGAGCCTGAGCGCAGGCGGCGCCGGCGAGAAGCTGCGCGGGGGAAGCTTGGCCACCGCGCTGGCAATCGCCTCGATATGCTCGGGCGTGGTACCGCAGCATCCCCCTGCGATGTTCACCAGCCCGGCGCTCGCGAATTCGGCAAGCAGCGAGGACGTGATCTCGGGCGTTTCGTCAAAGCCCGTGTCTGACATCGGATTGGGCAGCCCGGCATTGGGATACACACAGATGAAGGTATCGGCTTTTGCGGCCAGCTCGGCAATGTAAGGCCGCATCAGCGCGGCACCCAGCGCGCAGTTCAACCCGATCGAAATCGGCCTTGCGTGCCGCACCGAATTCCAGAATGCCTCAACCGTCTGCCCCGACAGAAGCCGACCCGAGGCGTCGGTGACCGTGCCCGAGATCATCACAGGCAATCGGACGCCGCGATCTTCAAACGCCTCGTCGATCGCAAAGAGCGCAGCCTTGGCGTTCAGCGTGTCAAAGATGGTTTCAACCAGCAGCAGGTCGACGCCACCTTCGATCAGCGCGCAGGTCTGCTCATAGTAGGCCGCGCGAAGCTCCTCAAAGGTGACATTGCGCGCGCCCGGATCGTTCACATCCGGTGAAATCGAGGCGGTTTTTGGCTGCGGCCCCAGCGCGCCCGCCACAAAGCGCGGCCGCTCGGGCCGGTTGTAGCGGTCGCGCGCCGCACAGGCCAGCCGCGCCGACGCGAGGTTCATCTCGCGCGCATGCTGCTCGAGTCCGTAATCGGCCTGCGCCACCGTGGTGGCACCAAACGTATTGGTTTCGATGATGTCGGCGCCCGCCTCCAGATACGCCTCATGGATGCCGGCGATCAGATCAGGGCGCGTGATCGACAGTAACTCGTTGTTGCCCTTCAGGTCGCGCGCATGATCAGCGAAGGGTGTCCCGCGATACTGTTCCTCGGAGAGCTTGTGCTGCTGAATCATGGTGCCCATCGCGCCATCCAGGATCAGGATGCGGCGGGCAAGAAGCGCGCGAAGCGTCGCTTCGGTATCAGAGGTGTGGTGCATGGTGAGCGTGCGGGGTCAGGGCAAAGCCAAACCGACAATGTTAACAACGGCCTGCGGCAGGCTCGGCCTTAGCTCTGTCATCATTACGGGTTGAACCCTGTTTTCCAGGAGCCCGCAGATGGGATTTGTCATTGATCCGCCCCCAGTCGTCTCGGTGCCCGTGGTGGGCACCTCAGACCGTTTTCCGGTGCGCCGCGTCTGGTGCGTCGGCCGAAACTATGTCGAGCACGCAAAGGAAATGGGATTCACCGGTCGGGAGCCGCCGTTTTTCTTTGCCAAGCCGGCGGACGCGCTGGTGATCGTGCCCGATGGCACCACCGGCGACATGCCCTATCCACCCGGCACCACCGACCTGCACCATGAAATCGAGCTGGTGGTGGCCATTGGGATGGGCGGTCGCGCGATCGCCGCGGCCGATGCCGGCAAGCATGTCTACGGCTATGCCATCGGACTCGACATGACGCGCCGCGACCTGCAGATGGTGGCACGCAAGGCCGGCCGCCCCTGGGAGGTCGGCAAAGCCTTTGATGCGAGCGCACCCATTGGCCCCATTCACAAGGCTGGCTCGACAACGCCCATGGCCTCGGGTGCCATTGCCCTTGCGGTCAACGGCGCCACGCGTCAAACCAGCGATGTGTCCAAGCTCATCTGGAACATCGGCGAAATCATCGAACACCTGTCGGCACTATGGGAGCTCGCCCCCGGCGATCTGATCTACAGCGGCACGCCTGAAGGGGTGGCGGCCGTGGTGCGGGGTGACCTGATGGTGGGGCAGGTGGCGGGGCTAGGCGAACTGCGCGTACGCGTTGACTGAGGCAGGGGTGCGGGCGTGATCGAGCACCTGATCTCAACCGTTGCGCTGCAAACCTGGGTCATCGACCTGTTTCGCGCTGCAGGCTCTCATCAGGTCGAGGCAGAGCTTACCGCCCGGCATCTGGTCGGCGCCAACCTTGCCGGCCATGACTCGCACGGCGTCGGCATGGCGCCCCGCTACGTGCAGTCGCTTTTGAACAACGAACTGCAGTTGAATCAGCGGGTCGAGATTGTGAGCGATGCGGGCAGTCTGCTGGTGGTCGATGGCCGCCGCGGCATGGGCCAGTCGGTCACCCATCAGGCGATGGAGATTGCGATTGCCCGGGCCCGCCAGCAGGGCACCTGCGTGATGGGGCTTCGCAATGCGCACCATCTTGGCCGCGTCGGGCACTGGGCCGAGCAGGCCATCGCTGCGGGTCTGGTCTCGATTCATTTCACCAATGCCGTCAGCCGCATGCCGATGGTTGCGCCGCATGGCGGGGGTCGGGCACGCTATCTCACCAATCCCTTCACCGTGGGGATTCCGGTCCCCGGCGGCGAGCCCATCGTGCTCGACTTCGCCACCAGCGCGATTGCCCAGGGCAAGGTCCGGGTGGCCTACAACAAAGGACTCCGCGTGCCGGCGGGCAGCCTGCTCGATGCCGAGGGTCGGCCCACCGACGATCCTGCGGTCATGTTCGAGCCCGAGGGCGGGCCGTTTGGCGCACTTCGAACCGCGGGCGGACACAAGGGCCACGCGCTCGCGATGGTGTGCGAGCTGCTCGGTGCTGCGCTTTCCGGTGCAGGCACCATGCAGCCCGCAACACCCTTGCCGGTTCACGGGGTGTGGAACAACATGCTTACCATCGTGTTCGATCCGCAGCGCCTGGGCACCGGGCAGTGGTTCGAGACCCAGGCGCGCGAGTTCATCGACTGGGTTCGCACCACGCCGCCGTCTGCCGACAATGCGGACGGCGCGGTGCAGGTGCCGGGCGACCCCGAGCGCGCGGCGCGCCAGGCCCGCGCGCGCCTGATCCCGATCGACAGCGGCACACTGGCGCAACTCGACCAGGCCTCGGCATCGATCGCCGCGCGCTTTGGGCAATCGCCTGGGCCCTTATCCGCGCTCGAGCGCGGCTGTTAACCGGAGCGCGCCATGTCGGCCACCCGCGAATTCATCATGCCCATCCGGATCGCTTTCGGTGACTGTGATCCGGCGGGCATCGTTTATTTTCCCAACTTCTTCCGCTGGTTCGACGCAGGAATGCACGAGATGTTCGCCGCGGTCGGGCTGTCGGCCGAAAAGGTGAGCCGCGAGACCGGGCTGGTGGTGTGGCCATCCATTGACGCGAAGGCTACGTTTCACGCGCCGGCACGCACCGGCGATCTGGTTGAGGTGCGCTCAAGCGTGGCCGAGTGGCGAAGCCGTACCTTCGTCATGTCGCACCGAATCGTCCGCGGCGACACGCTGATCTGCGATGGTACGGTGCTGCGATTTGTCGGCGAACGCCAGCCAAGCCATGACGACGTCAAGATGCGCACCGTGCCGGTTCCCGACTGGATGCGCCAGGCGTTCGACTGAGCCATTGCGACATGGTGGCTGCGCTTTCACCCGAGCTGCTCGACTCGATCGCGCTGGTATCAACACTGGGTGCCCGCTCGGCGGGTTCGGTGATCGTGTCCGGGTCGCATGGCGGCGTGTCCGCGGCTAGTTTTGTGGTGGACCATCCGCACCGGCCGCTGGTGGTGTTCTTCAACGATGCCGGCATCGGCAAGGATCGCGCCGGAGTCGCCGGCCTGTCCATGCTCGAAGCCATTGGCGTGGCAGGCTGCGCCTACTCGCATCACTCCGCCCGAATCGGCGAAGCGGCAGACGGCTGGGCGCACGGCGTCATCAGCCACCTGAATGACACGGCGCGCGGCCTGGGCATTCAACCGGGGGACCGGGTCGAGGCTGTCGTTGCGGCGCTGCTTGCCCGGGCCCGCGCGCCAGGCTGAGCCGCCCAGGCAATTCGCACCCTCGCGAGCAGCGTCCCGCGCATTGCACGCGACCTGCAATCCCCTGCGCAGGCCGCTGCCTCAGTCCAACACCGCTTGGCGCTTCGGGCATCATTACGCCTTTAACTGTCCCGTCGGGGCGGTAGCCGCGACACCCCTTCTCACGTTCGTTTAGCGCCATGCATCCATTCCATCTGGCATTTCCGGTTCGCGACCTCGCCGAGGCGCGCTCATTCTACGGCGATCTGCTGGGCTGCCCCGAAGGCCGGAGCAGCCCCGAGTGGATCGACTTCAATCTGTACGGCCATCAGGTGGTCGCGCATCTGTCACCCGACGAGACAGGGTCTGCCGCCACCAATGCGGTCGACGGCGACAACGTTCCGGTGAGGCATTTCGGCGTGGTGCTGCCGATGGATGAATGGGACGCGCTCGCCGAGAAGCTGCGGGCCGCGGGTCAGCGCTTCATCATCGAGCCGCACATTCGCTTCAAGGGTGAAGTCGGGGAACAGGCCACCATGTTTTTTCTCGACCCGTCTGGCAACGCGCTTGAGTTCAAGGCATTCCGTGACCTTGCCTCGCTGTTTGCCAAGTAGCGCAGCGTGCAGCATCTGCTTCCGCGCGAGGCGCACGCGTTCATCGGGCAACACCCGGATGCGCTCTTCATTGACTGTCGCAGCGATGCGGAGTACTTCTTCGTCGGTCACGCGACCGGCGCCAATCATGTGGCGTGGTGCGAGGCGCCCGGTTGGGAGCTGAATCCGAATTTCATTTCCGAAGTCAGAAAGCTTGCGGCACACGTTACCGATCGGCCGATGGTCCTGATCTGCCGCAGCGGCCGCCGCTCGGCCGAAGCAGGGCTCTCGCTCGAACAGGCGGGATTCACGCAGGTCTACAACGTGGCCCACGGCTTCGAAGGCGACCTGAACGCCGAACGGCAGCGCGGCAAGCTAAACGGTTGGCGATTTGACGGATTGCCCTGGGAGCAGTTCTGAGGAAATCGCCGCCGCGAGAGGCCGCCGGGGGGTCAGTGCAGCGCGAGCGGCTGCTGCATCAGGCCATCAAACTGACTGATGAATCCGTCGAGCGCCTCAACTGAAGGCGTTCCCGATGCGATCTGCCGGACGCCATGACGAAACATCTCGGCGAGCTCACCCTCCAGGTAGGTTTCCCGGCGCGCGAACTTGTCGAGAATCTCGACGCCTCTTGGCTCGCCGTCAGCGCCAGCAATCTCCATCACACAGTAAACCGGGCTGTTGTAGATCATCAGCATGATGTCACCTCAATCATTCCAACGATCCGCAGTTGGGGTGGGTCGCGCCGGCTTTCAAGCCCCTAGATCGCAGGCTTTCAGCTGAGTGGCGAGCCCGTCGAGCGCCTCGCGAACACAATGAATGTCTCGCGCATCAAGCTCAATTTGAACCCGGCTGTCGCGGCGCCATAGCGCGGGCTCGCAGCCGCCGTCCCGAAACCGATACCAGTCGCGCTCGGTGCGCAGCACCGCCTCGAGTTCGATCATCGGGTTGCGCGCAAGCGGCTCGAAAGACCGGATCAGCCGTGCCCGATCGAAACGATGCTCGGCCGATGCGCGCCATAGCCAGCGCCAACGTGGCGAGTCGCTGGAAACCCCGCCGGAAACCCCGCTGGACGCCCTGCCAGGGATCGCAAGCCACTGCACGATCGGCCCGCCCGCCGCGCCGGCTTCACGCGCAACCAGAGCGGCAGGCGGCTCGCCCGCCCGCCACACCTGTATCGCTGCGGCAAAAGCGCCCTGCCCGCCGAGTTGGGCGAGGAGCGCTGCCGACCGTTCGGCCTCGCTCCGCGGCCATTGCGCCGGACAGGCGAGCACCACCCGATCGGCGCTCTGGACCTGCTCGGCAAGCCAGCGGCGTTGCGCGCCGGCAAGCCGTTGCTCGAGCCGGCTTGCGTCAACCACGCTGACAAGCTCGGTCAACTGAAGCGCGCCCGATAAGCCGGGCGCGCGTAGCGCATCGACAAACGCAGCCGGATGCGCGCCGCCGTTCAGATCGACCAGCAATCGCGCCCAGGGACCCCGCCGCATCAGCTTTCTGAGCGCCGCGCCAAGCGCCGCGCCAGCGCTGCAACAGGCGCAGCCCCCAATCCGTTCAATACCAGGATCGACTGGCTCTGCGGTTTCGGCGGTTTGCCTGGGGAACTTGAAGTCCTCGCCTCGATCGATGATGAGCGCCCAAGGCTCCGAAGCGGCCGCTCGCCAGTGTTCGATCAGATTCGACTTGGCCGGCGAGGCAAGCCCCGCCACCACCGTGACTGGCAGCCGCACGCTCTCAACGCCTCCAGAATGCCGGTGTCAGCACCGCGAAAAACGTGAGCAGTTCCAGTCGGCCCGCGAGCATGGCCAGCGCAAGCAACACCGCCTGAAAGTCGGTAAGCGAGCTGAAATTCTCAGCCGGGCCAAAGCGACCCAGCGCAGGGCCAAGATTGTTGACCGATGCCACCACAGCGGAAAGCGCGGAATCGAAGTCAATGCCTGTGAGCACCATGACGAAGGTGAGCACCACCTGCGTGACCCCCCACAGCAGCATGAACCCGAACACGGAATAGATGACCCGCTCTTCAACCGAATTGCCGTTGATCGACAGCGGAATGACCGCATGCGGATGGACCAGGCGCTTCAACTCGCGACCGGCCTGCTTCAACAGGATGATGGCACGCACCATCTTGATGCCGCCGCCGGTGGAGCCTGCCGATGACGCGACGCAGGCCAGAAACACCATCCAGAGCGGCGCGAACAGCGGCCACTGCGCGTAATCGCGGGTCATGAAGCCGGTGGAGGTTGCCACCGAAATCGTGTTGAAGACGCCATGCCGCAAAGCCTGCGCAAAAGTGTCGAAGACCTGCTCCCACATCAGTAGCGCGGTGATGCCCACCGCGCTCACCAGAATGAGCAGAACCGATGAAGACGCCTCGAGGTCACGCAGATAGACGCCGGGCGATCGGCTGCGCAGCGCAAGAAAATGCGTCCCGAAGTTGATCGTTGACAGCACCATGAACACCGACAGCACCGCTTCGATTCGGAGCGAATCAAACGCCCCGATGCTCGCGTCGCGCGTGGAAAACCCGCCCAGCGACACGGTGGACAGCGCATGGCAGAGCGCATCGAACGGCGCCATGCCCGCCAACCACAAGGCCAACCCGCACAAAACCGTAAGCGACACATAGCCCGCCCACATGTATTTGGCTGTCTGCGTGATGCGCGGGGTGAGCTTGCCCTCTTTCATCGGCCCCGGCGTCTCGGCGCGAAACAACTGCATGCCGCCCACGCCCAGGAGCGGCAGCACCGCCACCACCATCACGATAATGCCCATGCCGCCAAACCACTGCAGCGTGTGCCGCCACAGATTGACCGACTGCGGCAGCGTATCGAGGCCCGAAATGACCGTGGCGCCGGTGGTGGTGAGCCCCGACATCGTTTCCATGAAAACCTTGGCCACCGACAGCTGCGGCAAGGTCACCAGGAGCGGCGGCATTGATGCGGCGGTGACCAGCAGCCAGCCAAACACCACCAGCAGCGCGCCATCGCGCGGCTGCACCTCGCGGCGGTTGTTGCGGGTGGCGAGCCACATCAGAAGGCCCGCGGCAAAGCAGCCCGCCGCCGATACCGCGAATACCCAGTGTATGCCATCGGTTGCCGACAGCGACCAGGCGAGCGCGGGCAGAAAAGCCAGCGAGTACATCATCAGCAGGCTTCCCAGAACCGGGGCGACGACGAGTAGACGCAGCACGTCAGAAGAACCCGACGCCGACCTGGAAAAGCTTCTCGACGCGCGGCAGCAGCCGCTTGTTGCTCACGAAAACGATCAGATGATCTTCGGGCTGGATCACCGTGTCGTGATGACCCATGATGACCTGATAGCCACCCGCGTCGTCGGGTGCAAGCGGGTCAGCCGGCGCGACCGCCCGCACGATCGCGCCAATGGTGGCGCCCTGCGGCAGGTCGATCTGCTCGATTCGACGGCCCACCACCCGCGACGACTTGGCATCACCATGGGCGATCGCCTCGAGCGCTTCGGCTGCGCCACGGCGAAGCGCATGGACCGCCACCACATCGCCGCGGCGCACGTGCTTGAGCAGATCGCCGATGGTGGCCTGGGACGGCACGATCGCCACATCGATCCGGTTGCCCTGCACCAGATCCGCATACGCCTGCCGGTTGATCAGCGCGATCGTGCGCCGGGCCCCCATCCGTTTGGCCAGCATGCAGGACATGATGTTGTTTTCATCGTCCGAGGTCAGCGCGACAAAGAGGTCCATTTCATCGACGCCCTCCTCGGTGAGCAGATCCTCATCGGTGCAGTCGCCGTTCAACACCAGCGCTCGCGCCGGATCGACCTGCGAGGCAAGGTAGTTGCACCGCGTGGCGTCTGCCTCGATGAGCTTGACCTGATAGTTCGGGCCCAGGCCACGCGCAAGCCGCAGCCCGATATTGCCGCCGCCGGCGATCATTACCCTGCGCACCGGCTGATCCATCCGCCGCAAATCGGATAGCGCGGTACGAATGTGCTCGGTGGCGGCCAGGATGAACACCTCATCGCCGGGTTGGATCAGCGTGTCGCCCTCCGGGGCGATCGATCGGTCATTGCGGAAAATCGCAACGATCCGCATGTCGATGGTGGGATGCGCGGTGCGCAGATCGCGAATCGGATGCGAGACCAGCGGCCCGCCCTCATACGCGCGAACCGCGATCAGGCTGGCGCGGCCACCGGCAAATTCGAGCACCTGTAGCGCCTCGGGAAACTCGATCAGCTTCATCACATAGTCGGTCATCGTCTGCTCGGGGCAGATCAGGTGGTCGACCTGAAACCCATCCGGGCCGGTGATTTCCGGATGCTCCAGAAATTCAGGCGCGCGGATCCGCGCGATGCGGGTCGGTATGTTGAAAAGCCTTGCGGCCAACTGGCAGGCCACCAGATTGGTCTCATCGCGCGCCGTCGTCGCGATCAGCATGTCAGCGTCTTCCGCGCCAGCCTGGCGCAGCACTGGCGGATGCGTGCCATTGCCGGCGAGCGTACGCAGATCAAATCGGTCCTGAAGCGCCGCAAGCTGGGCGATATCGGTGTCGACCACGGTGATGTCGTTGCGCTCAGAGACCAGGTTTTCGGCGACCGAGCCGCCAACCCGGCCTGCGCCCAGAATGATGATCTTCAATTGGACGAGTTCTTGCGCCAGGCGCCGCGCGTGAGATCAATGCCCAGCTGCTTGAGCTTGCGATAAAGATGCGTGCGTTCGAGCCCCGTTCGCTCGGCCACGCGGGTCATGCTGCCCTGCTCGCGCATCAGATGATGCTCGAAGTACGCACGCTCGAATGCATCGCGCGCATCGCGCAGCGGCGCATCAAGCGGTAGCTCGCGAAGCAGCAGCCTCGCCATGGGAGAGCCGGGAACCGTGGCGCCTGACAGGGCGGGAGAGACCGCCGCGCCGGACAGGCCTGGGCCCACGTTGCCCACCGCCAAGCCCGCCGAGCCCGGGCCGGACGCCTGCGGATTCGGTAGCGACTCATCAGCCGTATACGGCATGCCCGGCAGTGCCGCCGTGGGCTCCTCACCAACCGCCGCTGGCGCCGACACTGGCGCAGCAGCCGCCGGTTTGGACGGTGGCCGGGTGAGACCCACCTCAACGGCGCGCAGCAGCTTCTGCAGCGTGATGGGTTTCTCCAGGAAATCGATCGCGCCGATCCGTGCAGCCTCTGCCGCGGTATCGATCGTGGCATGACCCGACATCATGATGACGGGCATGGTAAGACGGCCGCCTGAGGCCCACTCCTTCAACAGCGTGATGCCGTCGGTATCGGGCATCCAGATATCGAGCAGGACCAGATCAATACGCTGGCGTTCGCGAACGGCCCGCGCTTCACGGGCGCTGTCGGCAAGCAGCACCGTGTGTCCTTCATCGCCCAGGATTTCGGACAGCAATTCGCGTATGCCGATTTCATCATCGACCACGAGGATCTCGGCCATGCGTGGAAACTCTCTAGGCGGGGGTGGCAGCGGTTACACGGGGATTTTCCCCGCTTTTGGCGATTTTCGTAAAGAGTAACGCGATCTGAGCGCCGCGTATTGTGCCGCTTTCGTCGAGTCGGTTGCCCAGATCGACTCGGGCGCCATGCTCATCGACGATCTTTCGCACGATTGCGAGACCCAGACCGGTGCCTCGCGGCTTGCTGGTGGCATAGGGCTCGAAGGCCCTCGCGAGCATCGACGCGCTGAAACCCGGCCCGTTGTCGCGCACCAGCAATCGAACGGCGGGCGCGCCGTCAGCGAGCCTGACAACGCCCGTGGAAATATCGATTCGCGGCGACTCGGCCCGGTCGGTCGCCTCGATCGCGTTGCCGATCAGATTCAGAATGACCTGTCGAAGCTGCGCCGCATCCCCCATGACGGTCGGACAGTCCGGGGCGAGCTGCACATGAACTCGGCCGCCCGCGGAAAACAGCGGCGCGATCTCATCGATCAGCCGATTCAGATCAAGCGGGGCGAGCTGCGCCGCCGGCAGGCGTGCGTAATCACGGAATTCATTGACCAGATGCTTGAGCGCGGCGACCTGATCGACGATGGTCTGAGCGCTTCGCGTGAGCAGCTCGGCGTCCGCACCCGACAGCTTGTCGTAGAGCCGCAGCTTCAGGCGTTCGGCCGACAGCTGAATGGGTGTCAGCGGGTTTTTGATTTCGTGCGCGAGCCGCCTGGCCACCTCGGCCCAGGCCATCGTACGCTGCGCCGAGATCACCTCGGTGAGGTCATCGAACACGATCACAAAGCCCTCGCCAGGCAGCATTGACCCGCGCACAAGCAGCGTCTTGCCCGCGCCGGGGGCCGAATTGGATTCGGCGGGTGCCGGCGCTTCGCCCGAGGGCAGCGCAAACTGCCGCTGCCAGCTGGCCGCGCCGCTCGCCTGCAATTCCAGAAACGCCTGCCGGATCTCATCGGAGAACTGCGCAAGCGGTGCAATGGCCGATACCGGCATGCCCAGGCTCGCATCGAGCGGTTGACCCAGTATTTGTTCGGCACCGGGATTGGCGAGCGTGATCCGCCACTGCCCATCAAGCACCACCACGCCGGCGGTCAGGTTGGCCAGCACGCTCACCAGCCGGGCATGCGCCTGCTCGATCTCACGTCGGTTGCGATCGACGAGCGTGCGGGCGTCTTCGAGCTGGCGCGTCATCATGTTGAAAGACTGCGTGAGCACGCCCAGCTCATCGCGTCCCGAATAGGCTTTGACCGGCCGATAATCGCCCTCGGCCACCGCGCGCGTGCCAGCGGCAAGCATCGACAAGGGGCCCGTCAACCAGCCTGACAGCAGGAACGCCGCAGCCACCGCCGAAAACACCGTCAGCAGAAAAATCAGCGACAGGGTCACATTGAAGATTCGCGACAGGCTCTCGCGAGACAGGGCAAGCTGCTGAAAATCACGCCGACCCTGCTCGAGCGCATCGGTATGTTCGGCAAGTAGCGCCGGCACGTCCTGCACCAGCTGCAGGTAAGCGCCCTCCTCGAAACGAAGCCCTTCCGCGTTGACCGGAACAATGACCCGCATCAAAAGCCCGCGAAAATTCTGGCCGGACACCTCGCGGGTTTCAAAGGCCGAATAAATCCGCGTGAGTCGCGCCTGCCTGAGCACCATATGCGACGGCAGATCCGGCACCAGCGCCGACAGGCGTCCGCCCACGGTAACGATCAGGTTGCGCCCACCACTGACGACCAGCGCATCCTGCAGGTCGAGTTGTTCGCGAAGCCGGTTCAATTGCGCCGACCAGCCCGACGGGGGCGTGTCGCCGAGGGAGGCGGAAACCGCGCGCGCCTTATAGACCAGATCGGAGAGCTGCGCATCGAGCGTGGCTCGCCCAAGGCTCATGCCGGAGTCGAGCGCCCGCTCTACTGGCACAGCAAACCACGACTCGACTGATCTTCCGATGAAATGCACCGACACCAGATAGATCAGCGACACCGGGATGACCGTCATGAGCGTAAAGGACAGCGCAAGCCGCGCCATCAGCCGGGTTCCGAAAAGGCCTCGCCGGTAGCGCAGAATCAGTCTGCGAACCAGCTCGGCCACGAGCAGCAGCAAGGCCAGTGCGACCACCGCCGTGGTGATCAGAAGCGCCGGATAGTGCCGCTCAAACAGCGACGTGTTGGCACTTGCGCCGGCAAGCAGCACCAGCAGAACGACCGCGAACGACACCGACGCGATCAGCGCAAAACGCAGCAGCCGGCCTATCGCGCGTTTGTCGGTGTCGGGGGCTGCGTGAAATTCGCTCGCGTCCATTCGACCTGGGGATTCCAGTCGCGGTTGGTCAGCGCATCGACCTGAATGGGCCGTGGGAGCTGAGAGGAATCCAGGCGCAGCCGCGCCTGGATCAGGTAGTCGCCCGGCGCAAGCTGCTCGCCAGGATCAATTCGCCAGTAACGCACCTGAGCGACGCCGGCGAGCGCCGTCTCGAATGACTCAAAGGACCTGGAGGGTCCGTCGTCGCGAACCACTCTGAACTCACGGGTGAGCGCATGGTAGGTGAGGCGGGTGCGTTGCGCGAACTGAGCAATTCGCTGATCCCACCAGTACCAGCGCGGACGAAGCACCTCAACTTCGAGCAGAAAATGAAGCGAGACGCCTTTCATGACCGCATCTTCGAGGCGCGAGGTGCGCGGTGGCTCAAGATCGGCCGACAGCAGCCAGGCTTTTCCGTCAGCGGTGGGGTCCAGAAGGATCGTGCTGTCGGCGCGCGCAAGGCCGGCCCACAGCAGCAGGGCGGCAATGCAGGCAAACCATCGTGTCACGGCAGGGGTCACGGGCGGCGTTTTTCGATGAGGCAGTAAAAGAATCCGTCGTGGTCCTGAGCGGGCGTGCTCGCGGGCAGCAACTGCAATCCCGGACCCGCGTCAGTCGTTTTGCCCAGGGATTGTTGCGGGTTCGTCTCCAACGCAATGTTCTTGGCGTCGCGATGGTCGTGCAGAAAAGGTCTGATGACGCCTCGACCCTCGGCGTTGAATACCGAGCAGGTGGCGTAGAGCAATTTACCACCCGGTTCGAGCAAGGGCCAAAGCGCATCGAGGATCCGGCGCTGGGCGGCGGCCAGTGTCGCGATATCACCACGGCGGCGCAGCCAGCGCGCGTCCGGTGCTCGTCGGACAATGCCCGAGGCGGTGCAGGGCGCGTCAATCAGGATGCGGTCGAATCGTTGACCTTTCCACCACGCAGACGGATTGCCTGCGTCGCCACAGACCAGATCCGCGGACAGCCCCAGCCGCGACAGACCCTCGCCCACGCGGCGAAGCCGTTGCGGCTTCAGGTCAAGCGCGGTCAGATGGATTGAACGGTGCTCAAGCAGATGCGCGCTCTTGCCTCCGGGCGCCGCGCACGCATCCAGTACTCGCTGGCCGTCCTGAGGATCAAGCCAGCCGGCGGCGCGCTGGGCGCCCTCGTCCTGGACCGACACCAGCCCTTCGGACCAGCCGGGAAGCGCGTGCACCGAACACGCCGGCTCAACGATGATGGCAGCAGGTCCCACCACGCGGCCCGCCAGGCCGGCAGCGTTCAGCATTGCCAGGTAGCCCGAAAGGTCGGTGCGGCGCAGATTGATGCGCAGCGTGAGCGGCGGGTGAAGATCGGCCGACTCAGCGACTGCCTGCCAGTGTGCGGGATGGTCGGCGCGCAGCTGATCGAGCCACCAGCGCGGATGATTCCAGCGCGCCTCGGGTTCGCGCCGAGCCCGCTCGAGCCAATCGGGCGCAGCGCGCAGAAACGTGCGCAGCGTCGCATTGATGAAGCCGGCAGCTTTCTCGGTGCTTGGGTCGGTGCGCGCCGCCCGAACCGCCTGATCGACAATGGTGGCCGGATGCCGTTGTGGCGTGATCAATTGCGATAACGCAAGACATTGCAGCGCCGCGACGCTGGTTGAAGGTTCGCGACTGTTGAGAAGCCGCGCAAGTTCGCGGCATAGCCCCAGCTGTCGGGCGGCCGAATACGCAAGGTCGCGAACCGGGGGGCCGGATGCGGGTTCAAGCTTTGCGGCGCGTTCAGCTGTTTCGAGGGCACTGTCGAGCCGCTCGCCTGCCATCAGCGCCTCGAGCGCCTGCGCGGCGCAGCGCATTTCGTCGGCAAGCGACGATCGGGTAACGGGCATCATGGTCGCCGTCAGCCTTGCGCCGGCAGGCGGAAGTGTTCGCCAGGGGCGATCGGCCAGCCCCGCAAAAACACGTCGGCCGGCTGCCGCTTGCCGCCGGGCCGCTGCAGTTCGAGCAGGTCAAGCGCACCACGGCCGCAGGCGACCCGCAGCACGCCCGCGGGCGCTTCCAGCACGGTGCCGGGCGCAATGGCTGCGCCAGGTTCGATATCAGCCACACGGGCCCGCCATACCTTGAACAGCGTTGACTCGTCAGCGCTTGGCGCCGCTATGCATCCAGGCACCGGATCAAACGCGCGAATGCGATTGGCAAGTGTTGCGGCATCAAGCCGCCAATCAAGCACCCCATCGGCACGTTCGAGCTTGTGCGCATAACAGACACCTTGTTCAGGCTGCGGCTCGGGCACCAGTTCACCGCGCTCGAGGCCTGCCAGGGCGCGCACCGCCAGCCGCGCACCCACCACCGCCAGTCGGTCGGCAAGCGTACCGCCGGTATCGGTGTCGGCGATGGGTACCGCCTCCCGCAAAAGCATCGGCCCCGTGTCCAGGCCAGCGTCCATCTGCATGATGGTGATGCCTGTTTCGCGATCGCCGGCCTCAACGGCCCGCTGGATGGGGGCCGCGCCGCGCCAGCGCGGCAGGAGCGACGCATGGACGTTCACGCAGCCACGGGGCGGCAGATCAAGCACCGCCCGCGGCAGGATCAGACCGTAGGCCACCACCAGCATCAGGTCAGCACCGGCCTCATGGAGCGCCCGTCGATCGGCGTCTTCGCGCAGCCGGGCGGGTTGCCCCACCGGGAGCCCGAGCGCGAGCGCACGCTGCTTGACGGGTGGGGCGACCAGCCGCTGGCCGCGACCGGCGGGGCGATCAGGCTGGCAAAGCACCAGCGCAACCTGATGCCCAGCCTCGATCACGGCATCGAGCACAGGTACCGCGAATTCCGGCGTACCGGCAAAGATCAGCCTCAGCGCAGCCTCTCTGATTCGGGCGTGCGCGCGCTAGGCGGCGTCGCGCTCTTGCTTCGCGAGCTTGGCGCGGATGCGGCTCTGTTTGAGCCGCGACAGATGCTGAACAAACACCCGGCCGTTGAGATGATCGATTTCGTGCTGCAGACAGACCGCGAGCAGGCCTTCGGCATCGCGCGTGAAGGGCTGCCCCTGCGCGTCGAGCGCGCGCACCGTGATGCGGCCGGGACGCTCGACGTTTTCGAAAATTCCTGGCACCGACAGGCAGCCTTCCTCGTGCACGGCAAGCTCATTGCCGGCATTGTCGATTTCAGGATTGATGAAAACCTGAAGCGCGTCGCGTTTTTCCGACAGGTCGATCACGATGATGCGCAGGTGAACATCGATCTGGGTGGCGGCCAGACCGATGCCCGGCGCCTCATACATGGTGTCGGCCATGTCGCCGATGAGCTCGCGGATCGCGTCATCGACGCGCTCGACCGGCGCGGCAACCTGCAACAGCCGGGGGTCGGGATAACGGAGGATGGTTCGAAGTGCCATCTGCAAATGCTACCGCTGGCACCGAACGCTCGCAAGGCGACACAGACCATCAGGCTTGGCCAAACAGCCGAGCGAAGGCTCGCCAGGGCATCTGACACACCCGATGCTTGTGCTCATCGCCACCGCCGGCTCGCCCCACCTGTGCAACATGAATCCCACGCAACCCAATCTGCCACTGATCGAGCCCACCGCGCCCACCACGGTGGGTGGCTGCGCCGAACGCCTGCCGGCATCCTGCGCGGCCATTCCCGCCTTATCGTGCACGCGAAGCTGGCTTACCTTGTCGTTCACGCCAGATTTAGGGCCCGTGGCTGCGCGGCTTCTTCACGAACACTTCGGCTGCGCCTGCGCTGCCCTGCGCGCGCCAGAGCCCGCACTGCGGGCTGTGCTGCCAGTCGCGGTTGCGCAGGCCCTCGCAAGCCCCGACCCGCGCCTTGAAACCGCCATTGCGCAAGCCCTCGCGTGGTCACAGGTGCCAGGGCAGCATCTGCTTACCCTCGCCGATCCCCGCTATCCGCCCATGATTGCAGCCTTGCCCGATCCACCGCCGGTGCTGTATGTGCGGGGCGACCCCGAGGCGCTGAACCGACCGGCAATCGCGCTGGTCGGCAGCCGCAACGCCACGCGCGACGGTCTCGATATTGCCCGATCGGTCGCCTCGGCCTTCGCCCGCACTGGCATCGTGATTGCAAGCGGCCTGGCCGCCGGCATTGACAGCGCAGCCCATCGCGGGGCACTCGCCGCGGGCGGGCTCACCATCGGCTTCATCGGCACGGGCGCCGACCTCATCTATCCACGTGCCCATCACGCGCTCGCCGAATCCGTCATTGCGCAAGGCGCGCTCGTGTCCGAGTTCCCGCTTGGCAGTCCTGCCGTAGCGCATCATTTTCCGCGCCGCAATCGTCTGATTGCGGCGCAGGCCGCGGCGGTCATCGTGGTTCAGGCCGCGCGGCACTCCGGATCGCTGATCACCGCGCGACTGGCGGCCGATCTGGGGCGCGAAGTCGCCGCCTTTCCCGGGTCGGTTCATTCCGCACTCAGTCGCGGCTGTCATCAGCTGATCCGCGACGGGGCGGCCCTGGTTGAGGACGCCGCCGACATTGCCGCGCTCCTCGAAAGCGCCTTCGCCCGCCAGGGCTGGCAAACGAAAGCGTTGCCCGTTCCGCTCAGTCGGGCGCCCAAGGCAAACCTGCCCGCGCTATCCGAGTCAGCGAGCCGGCTGATCGCCTCATTGGGCTGGTCGCCCGTCACACACGACTCACTCCTTCAGGTAAGCGGATTACCCGGACCGCAGGCTGCCAGTGCGCTGATTGAGCTTGAACTGTCCGGACTGGTCGAACGGCTGATCGACGGTCGCTTTCAGCGGCTGGGGCCCGCTACCTGAGCCATGCGTCGGGCCATGACATTTCCCTGGCCGCATCCGGTCTGCTTGCTTGCTTCGCTGGCGGATCGGCCCGTATGATGGCCGCCCCGAACCGGGTCTCAACCCCGAGAGCAACCCCCGTGCCACTGTTTTCACAGGTTCTACTTCCCCAATGACCAAGGCGCTGATCATTGCTGAAAAGCCCTCCGTCGCCGCTGACATCGCGCGCGCACTCGGCGGCTTCACGCGCCAGGGCGACTTTTTCGAGAGCCAGCACTACGTGCTGTCGTCGGCGATCGGGCATCTGGTCGAAATCGGTGCGCCCGAGCAATTCGAAGTCAAACGCGGCAAATGGTCGTTTGCCAATTTGCCTGTCATCCCGCCGCATTTCGACCTGAAACCCATCGACAAAACCGAGGACCGGCTGAAGCTGTTAACGCGGCTGATCCGCCGCAAGGACGTGTCCTCGCTCATCAACGCCTGCGACGCGGGCCGCGAGGGTGAACTGATCTTTCGCCTCATCGCTCAGCACGCCAAGGCGCGCCAGCCCATTCGCAGACTGTGGCTGCAGTCCATGACGCCCGCTGCCATTCGGGACGCGTTTGAGCACCTGCGCGATGACCCCGACATGCTGCCTCTGGCTGACGCCGCCCGTTGCCGATCCGAGGCCGACTGGCTGGTCGGCATCAACGGCACGCGCGCCATGACCGCGTTCAACTCTCGCGACGGGGGGTTTTATCTCACCACCGTCGGTCGGGTTCAAACGCCCACGCTCACCATCGTGGTCGAGCGCGAAGAGCGAATCCGCAGTTTCATTGCGCGCAACTACTTCGAGGTCAAGGCCCAGTTTGGCGCGGTCGCGGGCGCCTACGAGGGCAAGTGGTTCAACCCGACGTTCCGTAAAGACGAGAACGATGCCGAAGCACGCGCCGAGCGTCTCTGGGACCCTGAAACCGCCGAGGCCATCGTGGCCGCCTGCCAGGGCAAGACCGCGATCATCACCGACGAATCCCGGCCCGCCACCCAGCTCTCGCCTGCGCTCTTTGACCTCACCTCGCTGCAGCGGGAAGCCAATTCCCGGTTCGGTTTTTCGGCAAGAACGACGCTTGCCATTGCGCAGGCGCTTTACGAACGACACAAGGTCCTCACCTACCCGCGAACCGACTCGCGGGCGCTGCCCGAAGACTATCTCGATACCGCCCGCCAAACGGTCGATGTGCTCACCGAGCAGGCGCCATACCGACCCTTCGCACAGCAGATTCTTAATTCGGGATGGATTCGACCCAACCGCCGCGTCTTCGATAAAAGTAAAGTAAGTGACCACTTTGCAATTATCCCAACGCTGCAGGCACCGCGCGCGCTATCGGATGCCGAGCAGCGCATCTACGACCTGGTCGCCCGGCGCTTCATGGCCGTGTTTTTCCCGGCCGCAGAGTCGCTGGTCACCACCCGCATCAGCCGGGTCGGCGAGCATGCGTTCAAAACCGAAGGTCGCGTCCTGGTCAACCCCGGCTGGCAGGCCATCTATGGCCGCGAGGGGGGCGACGACACCCTGCCGCCGGTGGGCGCCGACGAACGGGTGGCGGTCAACGACATCGAGCTTGCCGCGCTCAGTACACGGCCTCCGCCTCGATACAACGAAGCCACGCTGCTCTCGGCCATGGAGGGGGCGGGCAAGCTGATCGACGATGACGACCTGCGCGCGGCCATGGCCGACAAGGGGCTGGGCACACCGGCCACACGCGCCTCCATCATCGAGGGGCTGATCGCCGAAAACTATCTGATCCGCGACGGCAAGGAACTGGTTCCGACCACCAAAGCGTTTCAGCTGCTTACCCTGCTGCGCGGACTGGGCGTCACCGAGCTCACGGCACCCGAGCTCACCGGTGAATGGGAGCACAAGCTCGCCGAAATGGAGCGCGGGCGGCTGGACCGCGATGCGTTCATGCGCGAAATCGCCGACATGACCCGCCAGGTGGTCGAGCGCGCCAAAAATTACCAGGCCGATACCGTGCCGGGTAATTACGCCACACTCAAGGCGCCGTGCCCGAAGTGCGGCGCCGTGGTCCAGGAAAACTACCGCCGCTACGCCTGCACGGCCTGCGATTTTTCCATCAGCAAAATTCCGGGCGCGCGACAGCTCGAGGTAACCGAAGCCGAGGCACTGATCACCGAGCGCACGGTCGGTCCGCTACAGGGTTTTCGAAGCAAAATGGGCCGTCCGTTCGCGGCAATCCTGAAGCTAAGCGCAGATCACCGCCTCGAATTCGATTTCGGCCAATCCGATCGCGACGACGACGCGCTTGCCGAGGCGGTCGACTTCGGCGGCCGGACCGCGCTTGGCCCCTGCCCGAAATGCGCCGGCAAGGTGTTTGAACACGGCATGAGTTACGTGTGCGAAAACACCGTTGGTCCTTCGCGAAGCTGCGACTTCCGCTCGGGCAAAATCATCCTGCAGCAGGAAATTGGCGAAGCACAAATGCAGAAGCTGCTCGCCGATGGCCGCACCGACCTCCTCGACGGTTTCGTCTCAGCGCGCACACGCCGCAAATTCAAGGCCTTCCTGGTTCGGGAACCTGGCGGACGAATCGGCTTTGAGTTCGCGCCGCGCCCCGCCAAGCCTGGCGCAGAAACGCCGAAATCGGGCGCCAAGGCTAGAACCAAAGCGGACGCGGCTTCTTCCGAATCGGCCGTGTCAGAGGACACTTCGCGCGCCAAGCCCAAGCGCTCAGCAAGCGCGGCAAAACCAGCCACCGGCAAAACGCGAAAGCCCGCTGCCCGAAAATCCTGAATTGCCGTGCCGTCCGGCCTCGAGCGGCGGCACGCCTTATCGCGCAGGCCACGCTCCCTGATCGAGCGCCGGTTTTTTTATCCGCAGGGCTCACAGCCACGGTATTCTCAAGGCCGTGCGCCCTCTCCAGCCCGAGCATGTCCACGCGACATGGGTCTTTGCCTACGGATCCCTGATCTGGAATCCAGGGTTTGACTATCGGCGTGCCGAACTCGCGCGGCTTAACGGGTATCACCGCGCGTTCTGCATCGGTTCGACCCGCTACCGGGGCACACCCGACCGACCCGGCGTGGTGCTGGGCCTGGATCGCGGGGGCGCCTGTGTCGGAGTGGCCTACGAGCTTCACGAGACCTCACGCAAAGCCGCGTTGGATGCGCTGTTTCAGCGGGAAATTCCGGATTGGGCCGAGCGGGTGTATCGCCCCACCATGGTTCGCGTGAGGCTCTCGGACGGCGCGCCGGTCGAGGCACTTGCCTTCGTCGCAGAGCGGGGCAGTCGCTGGTATCGGCGGCTGGCCGAGGCAGAGCTTCTTAAAACCCTGCGCGAGGCGCACGGCCAGCGTGGCCCCAACCGCGACTATGCGATCAACACCTGGCAGGCGCTTCAGGCTCGGGGCGTTCGTGATGACAGACTCGAGCGGCTGGTACGATTGGTCGAGGGTGAGCCCTTACAGACTCAGAGCGTCAGCTCGCCGCGAATGCATTCGGTGCAATAGCCTCCAACCCAAACCGTGTCTGGCGCGGTCTGCTCGATGTAAACCCGACCATCGCGACCCAGGCGGGTGCCCTGCCGGGCCACATAGCGGGCGGGCGCGATCGCCTCGCCAATCAACCACTGCGCGAGCGCCGCATTCAGGCTGCCGGTGACGGGGTCTTCGCGCAGGCTCCCGCCCGCGGTAAAAAACGCTCGGACCTCGAAGTCGACCTCGGCTGCGGCATCCGCCGGGGCCACCACGCCGACTTTGCCGCGCGCGCCAATCACCCCCAGGTACAGCCCCTCGAGGATCGCCGGATCGGGCTCAAGCGCCAGGACCTCGGCAGCCGACCCCAGAAGCACCCCCCGCCAACGCGGCCCATTGTCACACCAGGAATGGGCGATGATCGACTTGCGCGGGATTCGCAATCCTGATGCGATCCGCACAACCTCTGCTTCGTCCAGTGGCCCGCCCCGAAGACGGGGCGGCGCGGCAAACCAGAGCCGTTCACCCGACTGTCGGATCGCGATCAATCCTGCCTCGCACTGCTGGATGATCAGATCGCGCTGCGGCCGTCCACCCGCCGACAGCCACGCATGACAGCTGCCAAGCGTCGGATGGCCCGCAAATGGCAGCTCTCGCCCGGGGCTGAAGATTCGAACCCGATAGTCAGCCTGGTCGGTGTCGGGTGGCAACAGAAACGTGGTCTCAGACAGGTTGGTCCAGTTCGCAAACGCCTGCATCTGCTCAGCGCTCAGCCCCTGCCCATCGAGCACCACGGCGAGCGGGTTACCGAGCGTACGGACGCTGGAAAAAACATCGAGCTGTGTGAATCGCCGCACACGGGCTGGCTGCGCAGTCACCGATGGCCTCGGCCGCGAACCATCCGGCTGCTCAAGGCCTGCCCGGCCGGCTGACTTGGCGTGGCAACCTTGCCCACCGCAACATGCGCATGCAGCCGCGATCCCGCCGGTACACCGGCCATCAGAAACTCCATCTGATCGGCCAGGATGCGTCGGTTTCGAAGAATGAAGGCTTCGTGCTGGCTGGGTACATACGGCACGTACAGGAGCGGCATGCCGGCCTGTTCGGGCGTTCGGTTGCCTTTGCGCAGGTTGCAGGGCTTGCAGGCGCTTACCAGATTGGTCCAGGTGTCGCGCCCACCTTTGCTCTGGGGCAGCACATGCTCGGCGGTCAGATCGGCCAGCCGGTACTTCCCGCCGCAGTAGGCGCATACGTGCCGGTCGCGCGCAAACAGCATCTCGCGCACCACCACCGGCACCCGGTCGCGCGGTGCGCGCACGATGGTGTCGCCGCGCAGCGCAACGATCGAACGCAGCGTCAGTTCCGATTGTCGGCCGCTTGCGCGATTGACGCCGCCGCGAAGCACAAACGCGTGCTCGCCGAGGTCCCAGGCAACCGCGCCTCTCACATAACAGGTTGCCGCCTCTTCCAGGCCAATCCATCGCCGGGGATAGCCCCCTGCATCCAGCGCGAGAATGGCGGGGGGATCGGTGTGCTGCAATGGACCTGGAAGCGTCTGCATCAAAACTCCGTCGGTGGTTCTTGGATGCCGTCGACCTCACGGCACAAACTGACGAAAGACTCTACACTCGCAGCATGAATCTTCCTATCTCTATCGCGGATGTTGAAGCCGCTGCCGGCCGCCTCGCAGGTGTGGCGGTGCGAACGCCCGTCCTGACCAGCCCAGCTGCCGATTCCCTGGCAGGCGCCCAGCTCTTTTTCAAGTGCGAAAACCTGCAGCGCATCGGGGCCTTCAAATTCAGGGGTGCTTTCAACGCGCTCTCCCGTCTCTCCGCCGAGGCCCGCCAGCACGGCGTCATCACCTATTCGTCGGGAAACCACGCGCAGGCGATCGCGCTGTCGGCAAAGCTGCTCGGAATGCCTGCGCTGATCGTGATGCCGGCGGACGCGCCAGCGGTCAAGATCGAGGCAACGCGCTCGCACGGTGCGGAAATCGTTCTCTACGACCGCTACGCCCAGGATCGCGAGGCGCTTGGACGCTCGCTCGCCGAGGCGCGCCAAATGACGCTGATTCCGCCGTATGACCACACGGATGTGATGGCGGGGCAGGGCACTGCTGCGCTCGAGCTTTTCGATGCGGTCGGCCCGCTCGATGCGCTCTTCGTCTGCGTGGGCGGTGGCGGGCTCATCTCCGGCTGTGCGGTGGCAGCGGCCGCTCGTTCACCTGGCTGCCGCGTGATCGGTGTTGAACCACTGGCGGGCGATGACGTGCGCCAGTCGCTTGCGCGCGGCGAACGGGTACGAATCGCCGTCCCGCAAACGCTTGCCGATGGCGCACAAACCCAGTCGCCGGGCGAGCTTACGTTTGCCGTGATTCGCGAACGCGTTTCCGAGATCGCCACCGTCAGCGATGAAGCGCTGGTGCAGACCATGCGTTGGCTTGCCGCCCACCTGAAACTGGTGGTCGAGCCCACGGGCTGTCTGGCTGCGGCCGCAGCGCTTGCGCCGCGATCCGATCTCGCCGGTCGGCGAATCGGTGTCATCTTGAGCGGCGGCAACATTGACCTCGGCCGGTTTGCCGCGCTGATCGCACCGACCGCGCGGTAGCGGGCCCTCATCCGCTCAGGCGATCGCCAGCGCTTGCGCCTTCCAACAGGGGCGTCTGTTTGAACTCAGGCCGCAAGTTCGATCATCTCGAATTCAGCTTTGGCGACGCCGCAGTCCGGGCACTCCCAGTCGGCCGGAATATCGTCCCAACGGGTGCCCGGCGCTATGCCGTGCTCGGGGTCGCCAGCGGCTTCGTCATAGAGGTAACCGCACACAATGCATTGCCAGGTTTTCATGGTGGTGTCCTTGTAGAGAGAGAGGCAGAGGTGAGTTCTGGTTGGATTGGCGATTGCGCCGTTCACGCAGCGTTCCGCAGTTCACGCGTGGCGTCGAGCGCACGCTGGTAGCGCGCCGCGTGGCGTTTTTCAACATCGGCCAACGCCTGGAAGCGTCGCGCCGCGCGATTCAGGGTTTGCGCAAATCGCTCGGCGTGCTCACGTGATTCGGCGATCTGCTCGTCAATCTCGGCGATAGCCGCCCGCGCGCCTTCAGCAACCGCGGCTTCGCGAAACTTCGGGTACATCTCGGTGAATTCGTAGGTTTCCCCGGCGATTGCGATTTCCAGCGCTCGCGCCGGCGTCATCTGGTCGCGCGGATAGAGCAGGTCGAGGTGGCCGAATGCGTGCATGACCTCCTGATCAGCGGTTTCCTCAAACACACGCGCGGTTTGCTCATCGCCTGCTGCGCGGGCAAGCCGGGCGAAGAAGCGATACTTGATGTGCGCCATCGACTCGCCGGCAAATGCGGCTTCAAGATTGGCGAAGGTCTTGATTTCGGGGCGCTGCGCTGACATGGGCGTCCTTTCGTTCGTGTGGCCCGGCAACCCTGCGCTGCCTGGCATGAACGGGATAATGCGGACGCCCGGTCAATAAATCCAATTTATTGTTTGGATTGTTACGATAGTTTTTTACGACGGCCGATCAACCAAACGGTCGAACACCAATCAGGCTCGCGTGGAGAACCGTGGCGAACGCACCATAGGCCAGCAGGCCAATGATCAGTACCGCAGCGTCGGCAAGCCGTGAGGTTGATTCGGCAGCCGCGGCTGCGGGGCTGGCGGTGGGATGCATGAGCGCTGCAGCGTCCCGCCTGCGCGCCGCGCGAAATGACAGCACCGCCCAGATCAATAGCGCGCCAAACAGCACCAGATCAGCGAGCGACTGGTTGGCGATCAGGTGCGCAAAAGCCCAGAGTTTCACCCCAAGCACCATCGGGTGTTTCAGGCGAGCCCGGATGGTGTTGCGAGGCACATACGCGGCTGTCACCAGCACGAAGGAAAACAGCATGAGGAGGGCCGCGACATGGCGCCCGCCTGCCCACGCGGGCCAGAGATTGACCGGGTGTGTGCGTGCGTCGGCGTAACCCTTGATGATGAGCACCAGCCCCACCAGCGACGCCAGAGAAATCAGCCCCTTGTAGGCGAGCGGGCCCCAAGAGGCGATAAAACGTTCGCGCACCGATTCAAAGGCAATGCGACTCGAGTGCGCACCGATAAACAAAATCAGGCCTGCGATCAGAAGCACCATGCGATCACCTCAGGTTCAGGCCGACGGGTGGCCGGTCGTTGAACCCGAGCATACCTGGATGCAGATTCGATCCGGCCAGAGCGGGGTTTTGTTCGAACCCCGCGCCGCCCACTCAATCGACCTGAGCGACGGGCTCGCCATCGGAGGCCGACCAGCGTGTCCGAGATGCATCAATCAGTTGCTGCAACGACACCGTATCGAGGTAGTCCATCGCCTGGGTTCGCAGTTGCTCCCACACCTGTCCGCCAGGCGCGTTGAGCGCCGCCTCGCGTTCCGCCGCACTTTGCGCATCGAGCTGATCCACGCAGTAAACGATGTCGCCGACGCTGATGTCACGGGCGGCGCGCGCCAACACATAGCCACCGCCTGGACCGCGGAAACCCTCGACAAGTTCGTGGCGCCGAAGCAGCGCGAACAGATGTTCGAGGTGTGAGAGCGAAACATCGAGCCGCGTGGCGATGTCGGCGAGCCGCGCCGGGCTGCTTGCCCGGTGCATCCCAAGCTCGACCAACGCTGCGGTGGCAATCCGAGCCTTCGTCGAAACTTTCATCGAAACCTCGTTTCAGAAAAAGTTTAGGCGTAGATATTCTACCGATCGGGGGGGTTTTCGGTATATTCGTTTGTTCCTGCATTTCGTATCGGTTTTTCCGAATGATAAACTACAAGCATCTGCAGTACTTCTGGCGCGTCGCGCGCGCCGGGGGCCTTGCGCGAGCCAGCGACGAGGCGCACGTGACGCCTCAAACGATCAGCGAACAGCTGCATGAACTTGAGGCTGCGCTCGGTGCGCGCCTGTTCGAGCGGCGGGGCAGACGGCTCGAGCTCACCGAATCCGGCCAGGTCGCGTTCGACTACGCGGAGCGAATCTTTGCGCTGGGGGCTGAGGCTGAAGCGGTATTGCGGGGTAGCGCCGATTCTCAATCCGTTCTCTTTCGGATCGGCGTTGCCGACGTGGTTCCAAAAGCCGTTGCCCACCGATTGATCGAGCCGGCGATGCACATTGGAAGGCCGGTCCACCTCACGGCCCGTGAGTGGAAACTCGATGGCCTGCTCGCAGAGCTGGCGGTGCATCGTCTTGATATGGTGATTGCTGACACACCGACCCCGCCGGGAACCGGTGTCCGCGCCTTTAACCACCGGCTGGGCGAAACTGGCCTCTGCTTCTTTGCCTCGCGGCAGGTGGTCGATCGGATGAAAGGCGAGTTCCCCGCCAACCTGCACCGGATGCCGGTGCTGATGCCAGGGCAGGACACGGCGCTCTACGGGCGGCTGGTGCGCTGGTTCGAGCGCCACCACATTGCGCCTGAACTGGTGGCCGAGTTTGATGACGCGGCACTAATGAAGGCTTTTGGACGTGCGGGGCTTGGAATATTTTCCTCGCCGGCTGCGCTCGCCTCGGAGATCGCCGCACAGTACTCGGTGGTTGCAATTGGAACCACCGATGAGGTTCGACAGGAGTTTTACGCGATTTCTGTGCAACGTCGAACCACACATCCCTGCGTCCGCGCGATTTTCGATCATGCGGGAACCTCGCTTCCCGCGCTCGCGCCCGATGCGATCAGCCCACGTTCGAGCCGGAAAGTTCAGCGAGCGTTGCGTCGATAAGGGCGCGCGCAATGCTCAGTCGAGGCGGTACGTTTGGCAGCGCCTCGGGTTCAAACCACTGCGCATCGGCCAGTTCGTTGGGATCGATGCGGATATCGCCCGAGGCCCACTCGGCTCGAAACGCAATCATGAGCGAGTGCGGAAACGGCCAGCTCTGGCTGCCAAAGTAGCGCAGGTCGCGAATTTCGATTCCCACCTCTTCGCGAACCTCTCGCACCACAGCCTGCTCGATGGTTTCGCCCGCTTCGACAAAGCCAGCCAGTGCGCTGTAGCGCCCAGGCGGGAAGTGCAGACCCCGGCCCATCAGCATGTGTCTGCCGCGCGTCACCATCACCATCATGGCGGGTGCAATACGAGGATAGGTGGCGAGCGAGCAGCTTGGACAATGACGCGCACGCTCGCCGGGCATCAGCGCGGTGGGCGCGCCGCAGGCACCGCAATAGCGATGTGTGCGATCCCATTCGAGCAGCTGAACGGCGCGCATCGCAATCGACAGGTCAACGTCATTTAACTCGCCAAACCACTGCCGCAGCCCTGCAGCCCTAAGCCCTGGGGGAAGCTGCTTGCGCGCGTCCGCCCGATCGATTGCCACCGCCACATGATCGCGACCGAGGTGTCGACCGACCGCATGAACACGGTCTGCCTCAAAGCCTAGCGCTCGGTAGTGCCGCCAGGCCATGGCCTGCGGTGAAGCGTCGGCCAGAATCAAGGCGTCGCCCGCAAACACGTAGGCGATCGCATCGTCGTGTAGCGCAAGCTCAATCGATGGCTCAAAGTCGTCCGGTGATCGGATCATCCCAACACCTCTCCATGCTCACGGGTCGACAAAAATCGAACCCCTGGCCATGCTTCCATGGTTACCTGCAGGTTGTATTTATTGGGGGCCAGATACACCGGGTTGTTATCGACATCGTGTGCCAATCGCGCGACCTGATCTCGCTCAAATTTTTTGCGTGCTGCATCATCCGGATACACCAACCAGCGCGCCAGGTGCACATCGCTGGCATCGTAGACCGCATCAACCTGGTACTCGGTTTGCAGCCGGTGCGCAACGATCTCGAATTGAAGGGGTCCCACCGCGCCGAGCAAGGTGTGTCCCAGCGCATTCTCAAAGACCTGAATGGCGCCCTCTTCACCGAGCTCTTTCAACCCTTTTGACAGCTGCTTCGATTTAAACGGATCGCGGGCTCGCGCCATCCGAAACAGTTCTGGCGCAAAGTAGGGAATTCCCAGAAAGGCAAGTTTTTCGCCTTCGGTGATGGTGTCCCCGATCTGAAGCTGCCCGTGATTGTGCAAACCGATGATGTCGCCAGCGACAGCCTCCTCGCTGGCAACGCGCTCATTGGCCATGAACGACAGTGCGTGCGCAAGCTTGATTTCGCGACCGGTGCGCTGATGAACGACCCTACACCCGGGTCGGTAGCGCCCGGAGCACACCCGGACAAACGCAATGCGATCGCGATGCCGCGGATCCATGTTGGCCTGGATCTTGAACACAAAGCCCGTGAGCGCCGGCTCATCAGGCGCGACACTTCGCGTGGTGGTGGTTCGCGCAAGCGGCGCAGGCGCCCAATCGATGAGCGCCTGCAGAACTTCGCGAACGCCAAAATTATTGATGGCCGAGCCAAACAGCACAGGCGTCTGGACACCCGCCAGAAAACGTTTGACCTCAAACGGTGCGCTGGCTCCCCGCACCAGCTCGACATCGTCTCGCAGCGCCTTGATTTCGTCGGGGAATAGCGCATCGAGTCTCGGATTGTCGAGGCCTTCGATCAGCTCGGTGTCATCCGATACACGGTCTTCGCCCGCCGCAAAACGCACCAGCTGGTCACGACGCAGATCGAATACGCCGCGAAACCGTTTCCCCATGCCGAGTGGCCAGGCCAGTGGCGCGCAGTCGATTTTGAGAACCGCTTCAACTTCCTCGATAAGCGACAGCGGTTCGCGCACCTCGCGATCAAGTTTGTTGATGAAGGTAATGATTGGCGTGTTGCGCAGCCGGCAGATATCAAGGAGCTTGATGGTTCGTTCTTCGACACCCTTGGCCGCGTCGATGACCATGACCGCAGCGTCAACCGCTGTCAGTACGCGATAGGTGTCCTCAGAGAAGTCTTCGTGACCAGGGGTGTCGAGCAGGTTGATGGTGTGGTCGGCATACTCGAACTGCATGACGGAGCTGCTAACCGAAATGCCGCGCTGCTTTTCAACCTCCATCCAGTCGGATGTGGCGTGCCGCGCGCTTTTTCTTGCCTTGACCGTACCGGCCTGCTGAATGGCGCCGCCGAACAGCAGCAACTTTTCAGTGAGCGTGGTTTTCCCCGCATCGGGGTGAGAAATGATCGCGAAGGTTCGGCGCCGGTGGACATCTTCGGCAATCGACGCAGTGGACATTGGCGTAGCGGTCAGGCGTCGATGTTGCGCGCACCGAGCGCGTTCTGTTCAATGAATGCGCGGCGCGGCTCGACATCGTCGCCCATCAGCGTACTGAAGATCTGATCGGCTGCAATCGCGTCTTCGATCTGCACACGCAAGAGCCTGCGCACCTGTGAATCCATCGTGGTTTCCCAGAGCTGCTCCGCATTCATTTCGCCCAGACCTTTGTAGCGCTGTCGCGATACCGCACGATCAGCTTCCGCCAACAGCCAGCGCATGGCTGCGCCAAAGTTGTCAACGGCATAAGCGCGCTGCCGCTCGCCTTCACCACGTTTGACCTGCGAACCAGGATTGACCAGGCCCGCCAGCGTTCGCGAACATTCCACCAGCGTCTGATAGTCAACGCTCTGGATGAAATCAGCGTCGATCTGTGACACCTTGACATTGCCATGAACGCGTCGTTCAAAGGTGATTATTCGGCGCTCGGTTCGCGCATCGAATCGTGCGCTGACCATGGGAAGCTCGACAGTTGAAGCGCCGCGCGTGCGCTCCAGCCAAGCTGTCAGCGCTGCAGCGGTGCGTTCGGCGGCCTCTTCTGTTGACAGGTCGATGTCACAGCCGTCGAGCACCGCTTTGAGCGCATAGGGGTCGACGATTCGCGAGACCCGGTTGATCACCGCTTCGGCCACCAGATACTGGCGGGCGAGTTCCCCCAGCGCTTCCGACGCGATCGGTTCACCGTTGACAGGAAAAAGGGCTGCGCTCTCGAGCGCCACACGCAACAGGATTTGTTCAAGCTCGTGGTCATCTTTTACATAGCGCTCTTCCCGACCGTGCTTGATTCGATAAAGCGGCGGCTGTGCAATGTAGACATGCCCGCGCTCGACGAGTTCCGGCATCTGGCGATAGAGCAGCGTGAGCAGCAGCGTTCGAATGTGTGCACCATCGACATCGGCATCGGTCATGATGATGATGCGGTGATAGCGCAGCTTTGACACATCGAAGTCGGGCCCGATCGACGTTCCCAGCGCAGTGATCAGTGTCACAATCTGCTCGGATGACACCAGCTTGTCGAACCGCGCTTTCTCAACGTTGAGCACCTTGCCGCGAAGCGGCAGCACCGCCTGAAACTTGCGGTCACGGCCCTGCTTGGCGGACCCGCCTGCCGAGTCTCCCTCAACAATGAAGAGTTCGCATTTAGCGGGGTCTTTTTCCTGGCAGTCTGCAAGCTTGCCAGGTAACCCAACACCATCGAGCACACCTTTTCGGCGTGTCATTTCGCGAGCTTTGCGCGCGGCCTCGCGAGCGCGGGCAGCCTCGACGATTTTGCCGCAGATGATCTTTGCGTCCTGCGGCCGTTCTTGCAAAAATTCTTCGAGTGCCTTGGCGACAGCTTCTTCAACGGGCGCGCGAACCTCGGACGACACAAGCTTGTCTTTGGTTTGCGAGCTGAACTTTGGTTCGGGCACTTTAACCGACAGCACGCAGGTGAGGCCCTCACGCATATCGTCGCCCGCCGTTTCAACCTTGGCTTTTTTGGCGAGCTCGCTTTCTTCGATGTACTTGTTGATGACACGGGTCATCGCGGCACGCAAGCCGGTGAGGTGCGTGCCTCCGTCGCGTTGCGGAATGTTGTTGGTAAAGCAGAGAACCTGTTCGTTGTAACCGTCGTTCCACTGAATCGCGACCTCAACGCCTATCGAGGCGCCGGCATCGGTATCGCGCGAGGCAACGACATGAAAAACGTTTGGATGGATGACGGTTTTGGTGCGGTTGATGTATTCGACGAAACCGCGAACGCCGCCGGCAAACGCAAAGTCTTCCTCTTTACCCTGACGCTGATCGACCAGCTTGATTCGGACGCCGTTGTTGAGAAAGGACAGTTCTCGCAACCGCTTGGCAAGAATTTCATAGTGGTACTCAACATGGCTGAAGATGGTTTCGTCAGCCAAAAAATGCACTTCTGTACCACGCAGATGCGTGACGCCCGTTTCCTTGAGGGGCGATACCTGGATGCCCTCTTCGGTTTGCAGCAATCGATCCTGCGCCACGCCGCGATGAAACTCCATGAAATGCGTTTTGCCGTCACGTCGGATGGTCAAACGCAGCCATTTCGACAGGCCGTTCACGCACGACACACCAACACCGTGAAGCCCGCCTGACACCTTGTAGCTGTTCTGATCGAACTTGCCACCGGCGTGAAGCTCGGTCATGACGATTTCAGCGGCGCTTCGCTTGGGCTCGTGCTTGTCGTCCCACTTGATGCCGGTGGGGATTCCTCGCCCGTTATCCACGACCGAAATTGAATTATCGGTGTGAATCGTGACGATGATTTCATTGCAGTGACCTGCAAGTGCCTCGTCGATCGAGTTGTCGACCACCTCAAAGACCAGATGGTGCAGACCCGTGCCATCGGAGGTGTCACCGATATACATGCCAGGGCGCTTTCGCACCGCCTCCAGGCCCTCAAGTATTTGGATCGAAGACGAGTCATAGTTTGTGTCGGACATGAGGTTTCTCAGATGCGCATTGGCATCACGACGTACTTGAACTGGCTGTCGCCAGGAACGGTGATCAGCGCACTGGTGTTGGCATCGCCAAACTCAGCCTGAACCTGCTCGGTTTTAAGATTGCCAAGCACATCCTGCAGATAACCGACATTGAAGCCAATTTCCAGTCGGTCGCCCTGGTAATCGGTCTCGACCTCTTCCTGCGCTTCCTCCTGCTCGGCGTTATTGGCCTGAATTTTCAGTGCCCCGGATTCAAGCGTCAGGCGTACACCACGGAACTTGTCGCTGGTAAGAATGGATGCGCGCGACAGCGATGCCGCAAACGCTTCACGAGATACCAGAAACTGCTTAGTGTGAGCCGTAGGAATGACGCGCTGGTAGTCGGGAAACTTGCCTTCGACAAGCTTGGTGACGAACTCAACCTCGCCGAAGCGCAGTCGCAGCTGATTATCGGCCACGTTGACTTCCACCGGGTCATCGGAGTCGGCAAGCAGTCGCTGCAACTCAAGCACCGACTTACGCGGGATGATGACCTCGCGGTTCGGCAAGGCTGCCGCGTCGATGGTTGCCTCGCAATAAGCAAGTCGATGGCCGTCGGTTGCAACCACGCGCAGACGATCGCGGCTGGTGACCAGAAGCAGGCCATTGAGGTAGTAGCGAACGTCCTGCACCGCCATCGCAAAGTGGACCATCTGAAACAGGTGTCGCAGTTGCTTCTGTGGCAGCGTAAACCGCGCAGGCCAGTCGTGTTCTGTGTTGACCGTTGGGAAGTCTTCAACCGGCATGGTCTGAAGCGTAAAGCGGCTGCGTCCGGCCTGAATCGTGGCGCGCCTGTCATCGACACGCACTGATACATCGATGTTCTCGGGAAGTGCCCGCAGGATATCGATGAGTTTTCTTGCCGAGACGGTGGTGGCTGCCGAATCAGGTCCCTGCCCGAGTTCTGCCGTCGTGCTGATCTGAATCTCGACGTCGGAGGCGAGAAACGACACCTTCTCAGCGTCCTTGCGCATCATCACGTTGGCAAGGATAGGCAATGTGTGGCGCTTCTCAACGATGCCGGCAACCGTGAGCAGAGGTTTAAGGATGGCATCGCGACTAGCCTGGATGAACGGCATGGTTCAGGCTCCTGTTCTATTGGTTGATATCACTGCTATTGATAGATGAAGGACGGACAACACTGTTGAGGAAAACTGTTTTGCGTTCTGATTCATATATTTGCGGGGTGTTTGGGGCTGCGACCAATCTGTACCTGTCCCTGTGGACGAGGTTGAACAAGTCGGGCCACGCGGCGGCAAGCGGGTGTTGCGCACAGGTTGTTCGTGAGAACCCCGCGCGGTTGTGCGCCGGTTGTCAGCGGGTTGTCCACAGTGTTGGTCTCTGGCATGGTCAACCCCTCAGCGTTTGTTCCAGGACATGCAATTGGCGGTTCATTTCCTGGTCATGCTGGCGCATCTCGGTGACTCGCTTCACCGCATGCATCACGGTGGTGTGATCGCGCCCGCCGAATGCCTCACCGATTTCAGGAAAGCTTTTCTGAGTGAGTTCTTTAGAGAAGTACATGGCCACCTGTCGGGCGCGCGCTATGTGTGCCGGCCGACGTTTGCTGTACATGTCGGCGACCTTGATCTTGAAGAAATCAGAGACGGTCTTTTGAATCGATTCGATGGAGACCGGAGCGCGATTGAGCGCGAGGATATCTTTGAGCGCTTCGCGTGCGAGCTCTGCGCCGATTGGTTTGCCCCGAAAGCGGGCGAAGGCGATCACCCTCAGGAGCGCGCCTTCGAGCTCGCGGACATTTGTGCGAAGGTGACGGGCAATGAAGAACGCCACCTCTTCGGGCAGGCGCTCGCCTGAGAACTCTGCTTTCTTCAACAGAATGGCGACCCGCATCTCGAGCTCGGGCGGTTCAATCTCAACAATCAGACCTGAGCCGAATCGGGACACCAGGCGCTCTTCAATGCCCGAGAGTTCTTTGGGATAGCTGTCGCAGGTCAGGATGAGTTGTTTGCGCGCGGACAGCAGCGCCTCAAAGGTATAGAAGAACTCTTCCTGGGTGCGATCTTTGCCGCCGAGAAACTGGATGTCATCGACCAGCAGCAGATCAAGCGACTGATACTTGGCCTTGAACTCAACCAGCGATTTGCGCTGGATGCCGCGAACCATCTCGTCAAAATAATCCTGCGCATGGATGTATCGAACCCGAAACCCCGGATCGCGTAACCGCAGTGCGTTGCCCGCAGCATGAAGCAGGTGGGTTTTTCCCAGGCCCACGCCCCCGTACAGAAACAGGGGGTTGTATTGGGTGCCGGGATGTTCGACCACTTGCAACGCCGCCGACCACGCCATCTGATTGGCCTTGCCGTGAACGAAATTGTCAAAGCTGAGATCGGCACGCAGACGGGATGCGTCGATGTCCTGGTCGGTGCGGCGAAGCGGCCCGGAGGACGTGTCTGCGGAGTATCGGGCGGCAGGCGGGTCGGAGGCCGCACTGATGGCATGCGCCGATTCGCCGTTGTCTGGCTCAGATGCTGTGGCGCTCTGGCTCGTGCCATCGGCTGACTTGACCAGTTCGAAGCAGAGTGTGACCGGTGCGCCGAACACTTCCGCAGCGATGGCGCCGATTCGGGACTGAAACTGGTTACGAATCAGATTGAGCTTGAATTGACCGGGCGCACCGAGCCGAAGCCGCCGGGTATCGGGTTCGAAGCCCAGAAACACCAGCGGTTTGATCCACGGTTTGAATTGCTGCGCGGGAAGCTCTGATTCAAGCCGTGCGACGCAGTCTAGCCAGCGATCCTGCATTGTTTAATCCGGCTCCGGACCGGCGCCTTTTTATGGAAAGCGTTGTTGGCAACCCTAAATTCTAACCCGACATGACCGGCGGGAGCGATCGACCGAATTGACAGGCAACCCTCTAATGCGTTGTAATGAAAGGCTTTTCCTCTGCAGCATGACCAGACAGCGCCCGAGCACAAGGCGCGCAAGGATTGACGATGAAGCGTACCTATCAGCCCTCGGTGACACGCCGCAAACGCACGCACGGATTTCTGGTGCGGATGAAAACACGAGGCGGCCGGTCGGTTATCCGGGCGCGCCGCGCCAAGGGTCGCAAGCGTCTTGGCGTCTGAAAACACGCAACGCGCTCGATCTGGGGCTCACCCGGCAACGCAATCGAGCGCCCGTTTCAGCAGTCGCGCATTACTGCAGTCGCGCCCTGTGGCCTCGAGCGCATGCTTTGGGCTCCAGCGGCAGGCTCTTCACGGCGCTGAAGCCCCAGTTCTTCTGATGTCGGTGCCGCGCCGTTTGCTGCGCCGTGCGATTGACCGAAACACTGTTCGACGCGTTGCGCGCGAAGCGTTTCGATCGGTGCATTCGCGGGCGCGCGGCAGCGCACTGATGCTCAAGCTCAAGCGTCTTCCAGAAGGTTACGAGCAGGCTTCTCAGCGTGCCCGAAAAATGCGGTGGCGGACCGAACTCGACCGGCTTTTTTCAGCAGGGTTCGCGACACCATGAGCGTAGGTCTTGCTGCAAAATCCAGCGCGGTGCTGGCGGTGGTTTTCAGAGGCTCAGTCATGGTTTACCGCCTGGCGGTCAGCCCTTTTTTTGCGCCGTGCTGTCGCTTCCTGCCATCATGCTCCGACTACGCACAGCAGGCCTTACGTGAACACCGGCTTGGGCATGCGCTCAAGCTTATTCTGCGGCGCCTGTCGCGGTGTCATCCACTGGGTTCGAGCGGAATCGATGAGGTTCCTCCAATCCTGAGCTGTCGTTGCGGCAGTCACGGCACCACGCGCGCGCTCTTTCCAAAAGACTCCACCGACCCCCGATCATGCCCACCCAGCGTCTGATTCTCTGGATTATTTTTTCGATGTCGCTGCTGTTCCTTTGGGATGCCTGGCAGCGTCATCAGGGCCAGCCAACCTTGTTTGGTCCGCAGCCTCAGAAGGCAGAGTCGGCCGCAGGAAGCGCAGGGGCAGCGAGCACCGCCGCGCCCTCGCCAAACGCACCGGCGAAGCAGGCCGCCGGCGTAGATCCCAGCATTCCGACGGGGCCCGTCGCCTTGCCGATACCGGGCGGCGGTCAAATTCCGACCAGCGGTGAGGCCACCGCCACCCGGAACGATGTGATCCGGTTGAGCAATGATGTGTTGGCGCTCGATATCGATCCGGTTGGTGGTCAGATCCGGCGTGGCGAATTGCTGCGTCATCGCGACACCAGCGCCCAAACCAACAATGTGCTTTTGTTTGATCTACGCGCGAACAGCACCTATCTCGCGCAAAGCGGCCTGATTGGCGCGCCCGAGGGCCAGACCTTCCCGAACCATCGCAGTGCCATGCAGGTGGTGGATGCGGGTCTGCCACGCGAGCTGGGTCGCGGCGGGTCGGCTGCCGGTGTCACGCTGATCGCTGAAAGTGGCGGTGTACGCTTTGAGCGCACGTTGAAGCTTGCACGCGGTTCGTATGTGCTTGAGGTCAGTGACCGTGTCACCAATACCGGTGGACAAACCGTATCGCCGGTTCTGTACATGCAACTGACGCGCGATTCGAACCCGCCTCCAGGGGGCTCGGATTTCTACAGCACCTATGTCGGCCCGGTCATTTACACCGACAAAGAGAGGTTTCAAAAGGTTGACTTCTCCGATATTGAAAAGGGTAAGGCACGTCACCCGACCACCGCCAACGATGGCTGGCTCGGCATCATTCAGCACTACTTCGTCTCGGCCTGGATTCCTGCTGACAAGCTTGCACGCGAGTACTACACCCGCAAGGTGGACGCGAAGCTGTATTCGGTCGGTGCCAAGGTTGGACTTGGCGAGATTGCGCCGGGTGCATCCACCACGATTGCATCGCGGCTGCTTGCCGGGCCGCAGGATCAGCGCATGCTTGAAACCATTGCGCCGGGGCTCGATCTCGCGGTCGACTATGGTTTTCTCACCGTGATCGCCAAGCCAATTTTCTGGCTGCTCGAAAAACTTCACGGCCTGGTTGGCAACTGGGGATGGGCCATTGTTTTGCTCACCATCGTGATCAAGACCGTGTTTTATCCGTTGCAGGCTGCTAGCTATCGCTCGATGGCCCGCATGAAAGCGGTCACGCCACGGTTGATGGCGCTGCGTGAACGCTACGGCGAAGATCGCGTCCGGTTGAACCAGGCGATGATGGAGCTCTACAAAACCGAGAAGATCAATCCGCTTGGCGGTTGTCTGCCAATCGTGGTGCAGATTCCGGTCTTCATCGCGCTGTACTGGGTGTTGTTGTCCTCGGTTGAAATGCGCGATGCGCCGTGGATTGGCTGGATTCAGGACCTGGCAGCACCCGATACGCTGTTTGGCACGATCCCTGGCCTGGACATGCCGATCGGCCTGCTGCCAATTCTCATGGCGGTCACGATGTTTATCCAGACCAAGCTCAATCCCACGCCGCCCGATCCGATCCAGGCTAAGCTGATGATGTTCATGCCGCTGATTTTCTCGGTGATGTTCTTCTTCTTCCCGGCGGGTCTGGTGCTGTACTGGCTGGTGAACAACATCTACTCGATCATTCAGCAGTGGCTGATCACGCGCAGCATTGAAAATGCGAAAAAAGTCGGCTGAGTGCGGGTGCTGTCGCACCTGAGTCTCGCGTGAACGATTCGCGCCCCATCGCCGCGATCGCCACCGCAAGTGGCCGGGGCGCGATCGGGGTGGTCCGGGTGTCGGGCCCCACGGTGTCGGACATCGCTCGCGCGCTCACCGGTCGAAGCCTTGCAGCGCGTGTGGCCACCTACACGCCGTTTCTGGACGCGCAGGGCCAGCCGATTGACCACGGCATAGCGATCTACTTTGCCGCGCCGCATTCCTACACCGGCGAAGACGTGCTCGAGTTGCAGGGACACGGCGGGCCGGTGGTCATGCAGTTGGTGTTGCGTCGGGTGCTGGAGGCTGGAGCCGGGTTGGGTGTGCGACTTGCCTCACCGGGCGAGTTCACCGAGCGCGCCTTTCTCAACGACAAACTGGATCTGGCGCAAGCGGAGGCCGTTGCCGATCTCATTGACGCCAGCACCGAGCGCGCTGCACGCTCGGCGGCGCGTTCGCTTGCCGGTGAGTTCTCACGCCACGTCGATGCGCTGTCGGCCGAGCTGACAGCGCTGCGCATGCTGGTGGAGGCCACGCTCGATTTTCCCGAGGAAGAAATTGATTTTCTCGAGTCGGCCGATGCGGCGGGGCGTCTTCAGCGCTGCCGCGCGACGCTCGCCGACGTGCTTGCCTCGGCCCGCCGTGGCGCGCTGCTCCGGGACGGGCTGACCGTGGTGCTGGTGGGCGAGCCCAACGTCGGAAAAAGTTCATTGCTGAATGCGCTGGCGGGCGCCGAGCTTGCAATCGTCACGCCCATCGCGGGCACCACGCGAGACCGGATTGCGCAGTCGATTCAGATCGAGGGTATCGCCGTCAGAGTGGTTGATACCGCTGGGTTGCGCGATACCGAGGATGAGGTTGAGCGAATCGGCATTCAGCGAACCTGGGAAGCGGTGAAGGATGCCGACTGCGTGCTGCATCTGGTGGATGCACGGGCGCCGCTGACTGAGCCGGGGGCCGTGAGCGCCACGCATGCGATCGCGCGCGAGCTTGCGGCAAGGCTCGATGAGCGCATACCAAGGCTCCTGGTTCACAACAAGTCGGATTTGCTGGCCGGCAGCGTTCCCGCCGACACCGAGCAATCGATCTGGTTGTCGGCTGCAACGGGTGAAGGCATTGATCGGTTGCGCAGCCGCTTGCTTGCGTTGGCGGGTGGCGAGCCCGGCGCGGAATCCACCTTTATTGCACGCGAACGGCACCTGCAGGCGCTCATGCAGGCGGGTGCGGGGCTGGAGGCGGCACAGGCGTGTCTGGCGCAAGGCAACGCCAGCCTTGAGCTGCTGGCCGAAGAGCTGAGGCTCGCGCAGCAGGCGCTCGGATCGATTACGGGGGCCATGAGCGCGGACGCGCTGTTGGGCGAGATCTTTTCGAGGTTTTGTATTGGGAAGTAGGAGGGTGCGTTACGCTTGCGCTGGTGCGGAAGTCGGAGATGATGTTCGCGTTCGGAGCGCACGCGGAGGCCGAGAAAGCAGAGGAGCACGTCCCGGTCGAACACACCAACACTGGCAAGCCGTACATCGTGTAGCCGCGCTGGCTGCTTCCACGCCTTGCGTTTGTGTACACAAATCGGCGAGAATCCGGGCGTCATCTACGTCCTGCCTGGAGCCCGATCATGGAGACGCCTTCCGTCGGCATACGCGAGTTCCGCGCCTCGCTGGCCGAGTACATCGAGACCGATGTGCCTGTCACCATCACCCGTCACGGGCAGGTGGTTGGCCTGTTCGTGCCCTTGCGACAGCCCGCGGCGGTTGACATAGAGCGGTTGCGCGCTGCGGCGGAGCAGGCTAGGGCGGCACTCCCGCTCGATGACGCTGAGCTCGAGCAGGTGGTCGCGGAATTCGATGCGCTGCGCCGCGGTTAGTCGGCGCGTGGCCGCAAGACGCCTGCGAGATGACCACGCGGGCCATCGTCCTCGATGCGAACATCCTGATCCGTGCGGTGTTGGGCGTGAAGGTCTCGGCGCTGATCGCCGATTACGCGACCAGCGTGAACTTCCTCGCCCCGGACATTGCCTACGAGGAGGTGCAGGAGCACCTGCCGACCATCCTGAGCGCCCGCGGTGCGTCGGCTGGAGACTTGGCTGCAGCGCATCGTGCGTTAGACGCGTTGGCATCGGTAGTCACGGCTGTGCCTTCACAGAGCTACGAGCCGTCCCGAGTAGCGGCATTGGCGCGTATCGGACGGCGCGATCCGTACGACTGGTCGGTACTGGCGTGTGCGCTGCAGCTGGGCTGCCCGATCTGGACCGAGGACCGCGACTTCTTCGGCGTCGGAGTACCGGTCTGGACTACAGGCACGGTGGGTCTCTACCTGTCGGGTGAGGCGCTTGAACCGGCTCGGCCAGCCGATTGACCGGCCGCACGACACCTCGACTCCAGATCAACAGTTTGCGCACTTAATTTGAAACCAATGACCTCGCCCTTGCGAGCGGGTATGAACAAATCGTCGCGCAGAGGAAGGTCTTCGCTCAGCGCGATGCCGCCCGTCGCGAGCCACGAGCGTGCGTACTGGAAGCCTACGCTCTGGCTGGACAGGACCAGTCGCAGCGTTCCCACCCGCTGCGGGTTCGCAGGGTCGGCGAGCCACCACAGGGTCAGCGTGTCCTGTGGCTGGTAGGCCTCTCGGGGGTCAGTCGCCACGATCACGTCGAACACCGCGCCGACGCGCGGTCAGGATCTCGGTCTCCAGCGCGGCCAGATCTTCCTTTGGGTCGGCGACTCGCCCGAGCGCCTCGTGGCGGCCGATCAGCCAGAGCGCGGTGGCATAGACGCCGGCCGAAACCGAGGGATCGCCCTTTTCCATGCGTAGCAGCGTCGGGACCGACACCGCCAGGCGCTTGGCCCATTCGCGAAGCGGTTGCCGCCGCCGCTTGCGAGCGGTCGACAGGTCGTCCCCGAGTGTGCGCAGCGCCGCGCGGGTGGCCTGCGGAATTGATTCGATGGCTGGCGACGACCGTGACATACGTAAAGATTAACAGATGAATCGTTTTGTTAAATTAAATATTAACAGGAACGCGTGCCCGCAGCAGACTCGGACCCAGCATTCCACCGATCGCCCTGCGTGAGTGCGCGTTGCGGGCGCGCAGGGTAGCGTGCGTGATCGCCCGGCGATCGTGCACGGCGCACAAACCCCTCGGAGGAACAGATGCTGGTTCACCAACTTCGTCGACGCACGCTCGCGGCCTGCGCCGGGCTCGCGCTTTCGGTCTTCAGTGCGTTGCCTGCTGTGGCGCAAACCTATCCGTCGCGGCCCCTGCGGCTGATCGTGCCGCTGGGCGCGGGGGGCGCGTCCGATCTGAATGCCCGGGTGCTCGCCGAAAAGCTGGGCGAGCGCCTGGGTCAGCCGGTGGTGGTGGAAAACCGCCCAGGCGCCGAAGGCATCATTGGCGTGGATGCGGCCGCTAAGTCGCCCGCCGATGGCTACACGCTGGTATTGGGCTCAAGCACGACGCTTGCCGCCAACTATAGTCTCAGGGCGAAGCTGCCGTTTGATCCGGTGAACGACTTCACCCCGGTGTCGATGGCCTTCAAGAACGCATTCAACATCCTGGTGGTTCACCCCTCGGTTCCCGCGCAGAACCTTGCCGAATTCATCGCCCATGCGCGCGCGCGCCCCGGGCAGCTGTTCTACGGCACCGCCACCAGCGGCTCCAAGATCTGCGCCGAGATGTTCAAGACCATGGCTGGCGTCAACCTGGCGATGGTCAACTACAAAAGTTCGCCGCAGGCACTCGCTGACCTGATCGCTGGGCAGATCCAGTTCATCTGCGAGCCGGTGGGCACCTCGCTTGCGCATATTCGCGCCGGTCGGTTGCGCTCGCTGGGTGTCACCAGCCCGTCACGGCTCGCCGATGCGTCGGAACTCGCCACCGTTGCCGAGTCGGGGCTGCCCGGCTTCGAATACTCGGCCTGGGTGGCGGTATTTGCGCCGGCTGGGGTGCCGCGAGAGATTATTGCAAGGCTTGATCGCGACATTCAGACCGTGCTTGCGCAGCCCGACACCGCGCGTCGCATTCAAGCCAATGGCTTTGATCCGATGGTGGGCGGGCCGGATGCGCTTGCCAAACTGCTGCGCGACGAAATGACGCGCGCCGTCAAGGTGGTGAAAGATGCGGGGATCCGCCCGGAGTGATCCGGGTTCAAAGAGGAGCGCGCGGTGCGGCTATTTCTGGTGAGTGCGGGACAGGTGTCGATGCCACCGGCCGACGAGGCCTTTCGCTCAGGCTGGCCCGATGTGAAGCCAATCCATCTGCTGGATGCGTCGCTATCGACCGATGGTGCAGCGCTTGGCACAACCCATCCCGAGATCCTCGGTCGGTTCGAGCAGATTGGTCGCTATTGCGAGCGCGCGCGAGCCGACGCGGTCCTGTTTACCTGCTCGGCCTTTGCCGAGGCCATCGGTCGAGTCAAGCGTGCCCACCGCTTCCCGGTGCTGACACCTAACGAGGCGATGTTTGACCGATTGCTCGATGCGGGTGGACCGACCGCGGTGCTGGTCACGTTTCCGGCGTCGGTCGAGGCGCTGCGATCGGAGCTGACAGCGCAGGCCGCTGCCCGTGGTATTGCGCCGCAAGTCACGTTTGAATTCGTGCCGCAGGCCTACGGTTCTCCCGACCACGATCGCCTGATCGTCGAGCATTGTGAGCGGCTCGCACCCGCCTATCGGGCCTTGGCGCTCGGGCAGTTTTCCATGGCGTCGGCCGCGCCGGCGGCGCGTGCGGCGTGTCCGATCCCCGTCTGGGACACACCGGGCACCTCGGTGGCCAAGCTTCGTACTGTGCTGCAGGACCATTCGGGCACGCGCTAGGCGGTCGCTCTATCATCGGGGGAGAAACCAGGAATCCCCGATGCAATCAACACTCGCCCGCCGCGCCATCGCGGTTGCTCCGCACAGTCTGGCCGCGCAGTCAGCGCTTGAGGTCTTGAGAGAGGGTGGCAACGCGCTCGAGGCGATGATTGCCGCGGCTGCCACCATCGCAGTCGTTTATCCGCACATGAATTCGATCGGCGGCGACGGTTTCTGGGTGATCAGCGGCCCCCGTGGCGTGCCGGGCGGAATCGATGCGAGCGGTTCAAGCGCTGCCGCCGCCACGCGCGACTGGTATGCGAAGCGGGGCTATGGCGGGCCAACCCCTGCTCGCGGTCCTGCGATTCCGTTTCGAGGTGGGCTTGCGGCCCTCACCGTGGCCGGCACGGTCTCGGGTTGGGGCGCGGCGCACCACCTGTCGCGAAGCGCGTTAGGCGGCCGATTGCCGCTGTCAAGACTGCTTGAAGACGCGATCTATTTCGCCCGCGAAGGAGTGCCCGTCACGCACAGCCAGCATGCGCTTACCGCGGCCAAACAGGCCGAGATTGGCGCAACGCCCGGCTTTGCTGACACATTTCTGGTCGATGGCAAGTCGCCTGCACGGGGCACGCTGTTTCGGCAGCCACGACTCGCCGACACGCTTGCCAGCATTGCGCGCCACGGCACAAACGCGTTTTATCGCGGCGCACTGGCCCGACAGATGGCGGCTGAGCTCGCGCAGGTGGGTAGCCCACTGGCGTTGTCAGACCTTAATGCGCATCAGGCACGACGGGTCGATCCGCTGTCTCTCAACGCGCATCGGGCCACGCTCCTGAACATGGTGCCGCCGACCCAGGGTGTGGTCTCGCTCATGATTCTTGGTCTGATGGAGCGAATCGGCGCCCGCTATCCCTGGATGACGCTCGGGGCCGATGCGCGCTCGGGCCCGGAAGGCGCTGCGTTCATTCATGCGCAGGTGGAGGCCACCAAATTGGCGTTTCGGGTTCGGGACGCACACGTCACCGACCCCGCCTTCATGAAGCTCGATGCCCGGGAGCTGCTGAGCGCCGCGAGGCTCGATGCGCTTGCGCAGGCATTTGATCCGGCCCGCGCAGCCCCCTGGGGCCGCCGCACCGATCCAGGCGACACCATCTGGATGGGTGTGATCGACGCAAACGGTATCGCGGTTTCCTTCATTCAGAGCATTTACCATGAGTTCGGAAGCGGGGTGGTGCTTGCCGATTCGGGCGTGAACTGGCAGAACCGCGGGGCAAGCTTTTCGCTGGACCCCTCGCATATCAATACGCTCGAGCCGCGCAAGAAGCCGTTCCATACGCTCAATCCCGCGCTGGCGCAGCTCGACTGCGGGCGACTGGTGGTGTATGGCACGATGGGCGGTGATGGCCAGCCGCAGACGCAGGCCACGATCTTTAATCGTATGCGTTACTTTGGCGATACGCCGCAGCAGGCGATTGCCCGGCCGCGCTGGCTGCTGGGTCGTACCTGGGGCAAGGCGAGCGACACACTGAAACTGGAGTCGCGATTCGATCCGCAAGTGGTGGCGCAGCTGCAAGCCTGGGGTCATGAGGTCGAGACGATCGGCGCCTGGGACGAGGCGGTTGGCCACGCCGGCATGCTGATTCGACACCCGAACGGCGTGCTCGAAGGGGGATACGATCCGCGATCGGACGGCGCAGTGGCCGGTTACTGAGTGCCCGACGCCGACCCGCTGTCGGGCAAGCCGGCGCTATTGAGCTGCAGACGACCTCGGGGCGTTACAAGGGTGGCGACAAGCTCAGGTTCGCCAGCCACCACCGAGACCCCCGTCAGGTCTGCGCCTTGCCATGCCGACGCGAGCAGCGCCGCCTCCGGATGTCGGACATGAAAATGCTCGAGCGCGACGCCGCTGTCGGCCATGGCCCGTGCGGGGTGTCTGGCACCCCATTCGATCAGGGTTGGCAGACAGCCGCCAAAGAGTCGCGCGCCATCGTCTCGAACCGTAATTTTCCATTCCAGGAGACCCGTGGGCGTCATGCGACTGGCGGCGAGAATCTCGCCCCGGTCAATGCCCAGGGCGTGCCAATCCTGAACGACCTGAGACAGCGATCCGGTGCGGGCAACCCAATGGGCAAGCCGCGGCCCGTTGCGGCGAACCTGATCGGCAAGGCTGGGGTCATCCAGATCAAACCAGCGCCGCTGATGAGCGCCACGCTGCGGTCTGACGCCAGGCTCGATCGTGATGATTTCCAGATACGCGTCCGGAAAATCCGCCGATCCGATTCGAAGCAGGCGGTTGTGCGTTCCCATCAGCGGATGACTGCCGCCGGGACCCGGCACAACGCCCAGAGTCTGCTCGCACCAGCGCACGCCCTCTTCCAGCGAGGCAGCCAGAATCACCAGATGATCAAGTCGCGTCTCCATGCCGGCATTATCCGCCAGCATTGGTATCCTCGCGGTCGCGCGACGCCAGATGGGCGTCAGCGCTTGGCATGTCAACCGGGATCGGGCCTGTTCTGACTGTGGCGATTGCACTGAGACGATTGAAACGCCGGGCGGCTGCGCGGTGAGCGCACCGACTGTGCGATCCGATCGCGCCTCACCTCTGAGCGCCGTGGCGGCGCTTGCGCTCATCATCGTGCTGGCGGTGTGGTTTGGGTCGCTTGGCCTGCGTGAGTTGATGCCCTCCGATGAGGGCCGCTATGCGCAGATCGCGCGTGAAATGGCGCAGACCGGCGACTGGGTCACCATCCGCTACAACGGCCTGAAGTATTTCTATAAACCGCCCTTTCACCTGTGGATGAGCGCGCTTGCGTTCGACATGTTCGGCGTGGGCGTCTGGCAGGCTCGGGTGTGGGCGGCGGTGAGCGGTTTGCTTGCGGTGGCCATGATGATGATCGCTGCCGCGCGCTGGTGGGGTCGGACCGCTGCGGCGTTCACCGGCTGGGTGCTGCTTGCCATGCCGCTCTGGAACATGGGCGCGCATTTCAACTCGCTCGACATGGCGGTGTCGGCGGCGCTTGCTGGGGCTTTGAGCTGTTTTCTGATTGCGCAGCACCCGCAGGCCTCACGCGCATCGCGTCAGCGCTGGATGCTGGGTGTCTGGGCGGCGATGGGCGTTGCCGTGCTGAGCAAGGGTCTGATCGGGCTGGTCCTGCCCGGGCTGGTGCTGGTTGTCTACACGCTCTGGAGCAGGGACTGGGCGCTTTGGCGGCGGATGCACTTCGGATCCGGCCTGCTGGTGTTCAGCGTCGTGACTGTTCCCTGGTTTTATCTGGTGATTGCCCGCAATCCCGAGTTCGCGCACTTCTTCTTCATTCACGAGCATTTCGAGCGCTATACCTCGACCGTTCATCGGCGCCATGAACCCTGGTGGTTTTTCCTGCCGCTGGTTGTGGCGGGCTTTTTGCCCTGGTCGGGGCTGTGGGCCGGGCTGGTCCGCCGGGTTCGCGAAACGCCGCGCCAGGCCTCGGTGTTTCAGCCCGAACGACTGCTGGCCACATGGGTGCTGTCGATTCTGGTGTTCTTCAGCGCATCGGGTTCGAAGCTGCCCGGCTATATTCTTCCCATCATGCCGGCGCTCGCGCTCCTGGGCGCACTGGCACTGACCCGGGTGCGCGAGCGCGGACTGGTCCGGCAACTGTGGGTCATGCTGGGGGTGGCGGTGGTGTTTGCTGCTGCCACACCGCTGGTCGGACGCCTGGGCTCTGCGATCACGCCACAGCCGCTCTTTGAACGTTATGCGTTATGGCTTGCCGTAGCGGCTGCGATTGCCGTGGCCGGCACCGCGGCCGCACTGGTCTTTGAACGGCGCGCCAGGCGCGTGACCGCGGTGAGCACCTATGCGCTCGCCTGGCTGGTTGCGTCAACGGTTGGAATCGCGGGCCACGGTTCCATCAGTCGAAGCGCCTCGGGCGTGGATCTGGTGCCTGCGGTCAGCGCGGTGCTTGAACCGCAGATGCCGCTTTACGGCGTGCACAGGCTCGATCACACGCTGCCGTTTTATCTGGGTCATCGACTCACCATGGTCGAGTATGCGGATGAGCTCGCCTTTGGCGCGCGTCAGCAGCCCGATGCGTGGCTGCCAACGCTCGCGCAGTTTGTGGATCGCTGGCAGCATGGGCCTCGGGCGCTTGCGGTGATGGCGCCGGCAAGCTTTGATGCGCTTCGCGCGCAGGGCGTGCCGATGTCCGAAGTTGCGCGCGACACACGACGCGTCGTCGTCGCCAATTTTACGGTGCGGGTCTCGCCATGACACTGAATACCTTTATGCTGATTCTCACCGGCGTCATGTTGAACGCGGGCGCGCAGCTGCTGCTGAAGGCGGGCGTGTCGCCATTGGGGCCGCTCAGCCCCGCGTGGAACGAACTTCCTGCGCTGGTCTGGCGGGTGCTTTCGCAGTGGCCCATCGTCGCGGGTCTGGCCTGTTACGTCATCAGCGTGGGTGTCTGGATCATCGGCCTGTCACGGGTTGATGTGTCGCTTGCGTACCCGTTGCTGTCACTGGGGTATGTTGTCAATGCGCTGTTGGCATGGTGGCTGTTCGGTGAAGTGGTCAATGCCACGCGCTGGGGCGGCATCGTGCTGATCCTGGCCGGTGTTTGGCTGATTTCAAGAAGCTGAGTTCGCGTAGCAGAGGGCAAGCCATGGCCGAGATGCCATTCATTCCGTTCACCCGACCCGATATCGATCCCGCCACGATTGCCGCAGTGGGCGAAGTGCTTGCAAGCGGCTGGATCACCACGGGCCCGAAATCGCAGGCATTCGAGGCGCGGCTGTCAGAGTTGTTTGGCGGGCGTCCGGTGCGCGCGTTTGCCAATGGCACCTCAACCATGGAGGTGGCCTTGCGGGTGGCGGGAATCGGTCCGGGCGACGAGGTGATCACCACGGCACTTACCTGGGTCGCCACTGCCAACGTGGTCTGCGCGGTCGGTGCCCGGCCGGTGTTTGTCGACGTTGACCCGCGTACGCGCAACCTTGATCTGGACGCGGTCGAAGCGGCGATCACGCCCCGAACGCGCGCGTTGATTCCGGTGTATCTGGCAGGCTTGCCGGTGGATATGGACAGGCTTTATTCGATTGCCCGGCAGCACCGCCTTCGCGTGATCGAGGATGCCGCGCAGGCCATCGATTCGCGCTGGCGGGGTGCGCGGATCGGCGCGATCGGGGACCTGGTGAGCTTCAGCTTCCACGCCAACAAAAACCTCACCTCGGTTGAAGGCGGCTGCCTGGTGCTCAACTCGCCCGAGGAAGCATTGCGTGCTGAGCGCCTGCGCCTTCAGGGTGTGATTCGCAGTGGCTCGGACGGCATGGACATGGAAGAGCCTGGCGGCAAGTTCAATCTGTCGGATGTGCATGCGGCGGTGGGGCTGGGCCAGCTTGCGAGGCTCGATGCCATCACGAGGCGGCGTGCCGAACTTGCTGCGCGGTACTTTGATGTGGCCGCGCGCGCGGGGCTCGCGGACCTGGGCATTGAGCTGCCACCGGCTGCTGAGCCCGACACCGCGCTTACCAACTGGCATATGTTTCAGGTGGTCCTTCCTGTTGAACGGATCGAGGGCGCACGGGCGGCCGTCATGCAGGCGCTTCGTGCGCAGGGCATCGGCACCGGGGTTCATTACCCGGCGCTCCATCTGTTCAAGTTTTATCGTGACCAGGGCTGGCGCGAGGGCATGCTGCCGCATACCGAGCGGATTGGGCGCGCCATTCTCACGTTGCCGCTGTTCACCACCATGGCTGACACCGACCCCGAGCGGGTGGTCAGTGCATTGGCGCGTGCCGTGATGGAACTGAAACCATGATGGCGGGGCCCGACGTTTCGGTCATTGTTCCGGTCTATAACGAGGAGCGGGTGCTGCCGCGGCTCTTCGAGCGTCTGTACGCAGCGCTTGATTCCTTTGGCGAACGCTACGAGATCATTTTTGTGAACGACGGCAGCCGCGATCGCTCTGCGCAGTTGCTCGCCGCACAGTTTCGCGCGCGCCCCGATGTCACGCGTGTGGTGCTGTTCAACGGCAATTTTGGCCAGCATATGGCGATCATGGCCGGCTTCGAGCATGTGCGGGGGCAGATCGCCATCACGCTCGATGCCGACCTGCAGAATCCCCCTGAGGAAATCCCGCGGCTGGTTGCCGAGATTCGTGCGGGTCACGACTATGTTGGAACCATTCGTCGCCAGCGTGAGGACAGTGCGTTTCGCCGCATTGCCTCAAAGGCGATGAACCGTCTTCGCGAACGCATCACCCGTATCGAAATGACTGACCAGGGATGCATGTTGCGCGCCTACGACCGGGCGCTGGTTGACACGCTGAACGCCTGTCAGGAGGTCAATACGTTTGTGCCGGCGCTCGCCTACACCTTTGCAGCGCGGCCCACTGAGATTGTGGTGAGCCATGAAGAGCGGTTTGCGGGTGAGTCGAAGTATTCGCTCTACAAGCTCATCCGGCTCAACTTTGATCTGATGACCGGGTTTTCGATTGTGCCGCTGCAATGGTTTTCGCTGGTGGGCATCGTGCTGTCGCTGGGCGCGGGTGCGCTGTTTGCGCTGCTCCTGGTGCGGCGCTTCATGCTGGGCGCCGAGGTGGAGGGT